>Ga0315534_1000199_pt1 | contig 38787 bp, 39 predicted proteins | sample SalMarSW160240MG_FD_203094 | JGI IMG/M metagenome (GOLD analysis project Ga0315534, IMG submission 203094) | Salt marsh sediment microbial communities from the Plum Island Ecosystem LTER, Massachusetts, United States - Salt Marsh Sediment SW1602-40 ... | reverse complement strand
CACGGAATTCGATAAGTTTTCGACGGCTTCGTTAATTACTCGGTCGACCAACGACGTGACTCAGATCCAGATGGTCATATTCATGACCATGCGCATGGTCTTCTATGCCCCGATCCTCGGCATTGGCGGTATTATCCGTGCCATCGATAAGAGTGCAGAGATGTGGTGGATCATTGCCGTGGTCGTCGGCGCGCTGCTCAGCGTTATACTGGTCGTCTTCTCGATCGCGCTGCCGAAGTTCAAGATCATCCAAAGCCTGATCGACCGCCTCAACCTGGTGACGCGTGAGCATTTATCGGGAATGATGGTCATCCGCGCCTTCAACAAGCAGGAGGATGAGGCCGAACGTTTTAATAAGGCCAATCGAAAATTGACCGAAACCAGCCTGTTCATCGCCCGCGTGATGGTTACCATGATGCCCGTGATGATGCTGCTGATGAATGGGTTGTCGCTGGGAATCATCTGGGTCGGGTCTCATCAGGTGGCGGAAGCGAACATGCAGGTTGGCGATATGATGGCGTTTCTCCAATATGCCATGCAGATCGTTTTTGCCTTCATGATGATGTCCATGATGTTCATTTTCCTGCCCCGGGCGGCTGTGTCCGGCGATCGCATTGCCGACGTATTGGAAACGGAAATCTCAATTCGGGATCCGGAAGATCCGCAGCAATTTGAGAAGGATTTTCGGAGCAAGGTCGAATTCCGCAACGTCTATTTCCGCTATCCGGGCGCGTTGGACGATGTGCTGCATGATATCAACTTCACAGCCCTCCCTGGTGAAACAACGGCTTTCATCGGCTCGACGGGCTGTGGCAAATCGACGGTAATCAACCTCATCCCGCGTTTCTACGACGTGACTCAAGGCAGCATCTATCTGGATGGCATCGATATTCGCCGGGTCCGCCAGCACGATTTGCGTGACAAAATCGGTTATGTTCCTCAACAAGGTATGTTGTTCTCGGGAACCATTGAGAGTAACTTGCGTTACGCCGATCAGGATGCCAGTGAAGAAACACTGCGAGAAGCCGTCGATATCGCCCAGGCCAGCGAATTTGTCTTTGATGACGAAGAGGGCTTCGATGCGGAGATCGCTCAGGGGGGGACCAACGTTTCCGGTGGGCAGCGGCAGCGCCTGGCAATTGCACGCGCCCTGGTTAAAAAACCCCCCATTTATATCTTCGACGATAGTTTCTCGGCGCTGGATTTTAAAACGGATTCAACGCTGCGCAGGGCCCTCAAGGAGAAAACTGGTGATTCGACAGTGCTGATCGTCACGCAGCGCGTGGCTACGGTCAAGAGCGCGGATCAAATCATCGTGCTCGAAGAAGGCAGGGTGGTTGGTAAAGGCAAGCATCACGATTTGATGCAGACCTGTGAAACGTATCAAGAAATCGCCCGCTCGCAGTTGAGCGAGGAGGAGTTGGCATGAACGATCGTGACCGAAATCCATCATCGCAGCGCAGACCTCGCGGGCTGATGCGTGGCCGTGGACCGATGGGACACGGCGGGCCGATGGCCATGCTGAAGGGGGATCGAGCGCGGGATTTCAAGGGTACGATGCGCAGGCTGGTCCAATATCTTGGTTCGTACAAGACCGCCATCGTGATCGTGATGCTCTTCGCGGTAGCTTCAACGATCTTTGCCATCGTTGGTCCCAAGATATTGGGTCAGGCTACGACGAAATTGTTCGAGGGCGTCATCGGGATCGTTACTGGGACGGGCAGCGGAATCGATTTCGATTACATCGGTCGGATCATTCTGATCACACTGGCTTTGTATCTGGCTTCTACGTTGTTCTCATACATCCAGGGTTGGATCATGGCCTCGATTTCCACGGACATTACCTACCGCTTCCGCAAGGATATTGCCGCCAAGATCAACCGCATGCCCTTTGAATACTTCGACCGAACCAGTCAGGGTGAAGTGCTCTCACGCATTACCAACGACGTGGATACGGTCAATCAGACGCTAAGTCAAAGCCTCTCGCAGATTGTTACGTCGGTCATCACGGTGATCGGCGTTTTGATCATGATGATATCGATCAGCTGGCAGATGACGATAATCGCCTTGCTGATTATTCCACTGTCGGCGGGGATCGTCGTCCTGGTGGTGAGCCAATCCCAAAAATACTTCATGCAGCAGCAGGATTACCTTGGCCACATCAACGGGCACGTCGAGGAGATGTTTGGCGGTCACCTGGTGATGAAAGCCTTCAACGGGGAAGCCGAAAGCATCGAACGCTTCGATGGATTGAATGAAACGCTTTACACATCGGCGTGGAAATCCCAGTTCTTCACCGGTCTGATCATGCCCATCATGAATGTCGTCAGCAACCTCGGATATGTCGGCATCGCCATTCTGGGAGGCTACCTGGCGACCCAGCAAACGATCACCGTGGGCGACATCCAGGCTTTCATCCAGTACGTGCGATCCTTCACACAACCCATCCAGCAGATCGCCAACATTTCCAACGTCCTCCAGCAAACCGCCGCGGCGGCGGAGCGGGTCTTTGAATTCCTCAACGAGGCCGAAGAAATTCCTGACGTCGAATACCCCGTACAGCCGGAAGACATCAAAGGCCATGTCGTTTTTCAGAACGTCCGTTTTGGGTATACCCCGGACGAAATCGTGATCAAGAATTTTTCCGCCGACGTCAAACCGGGGCAAAAGATCGCCATCGTGGGTCCCACGGGCGCCGGCAAGACGACCATGGTGAAATTGCTGATGCGGTTTTACGACGTCAACGAAGGAGCGATCCTGATCGACGGACACAACATCAAGGATTTCCGGCGTGAGGACTTGCGCTGCATGTTCGGCATGGTGTTGCAGGATACCTGGCTGTACAACGACACCATCATGGAAAACATCCGCTATGGAAAGCCCACTGCCAGCGACGAAGAAGTAATCGCCGCTGCGAAAGCCGCGCATGTCGATCACTTCGTACGCACGCAGCCCGAGGGCTACAATCTTGTGCTCAACGAAGAAGTAACCAACGTCTCTCAAGGGCAGAAGCAGCTGCTCACGATCGCCCGCGCGATAACGCTCAATCCGAGTATGCTGATATTGGATGAGGCGACCAGTTCGGTCGACACCCGTACGGAAGTGTTGATCCAAAATGCGATGGACAATCTGATGCAAAACCGCACCAGCTTCCTCATCGCCCATCGTCTTTCGACGATTCGCAACGCCGATTTAATCCTGGTGATGGACGAGGGAGACATCGTCGAGCAGGGCAAGCATGAAGAATTGTTGGCTCGAAACGGCTTCTATGCCGAGTTGTATAACAGCCAATTCGAACACGCCGAAGCAGCGTAACGCCGTCGCTTGATGCGCCGGCGGATCCGTGGCGTAGGATCCGCGCCCGTTGAGGGACCAGACCTTGATTTCGCCTCATCCTGGCACTCGCACGGAGAACAAGGGCCATAGGTCATTAATCGACAATGCGCTTGCCATAACGCCAACCCTTTAGTAGACTAATTACATCCGCTTACTCTATAAAGGGGAGGTTGCTGCAATGATCACCATCCGCCAACTGCTTGAATCTAAAGGACACGCCGTCTGGTTCATCGCACCAGACGCTTCGATTATTTCGGCGCTGGAATTGATGGCCGAAAAAGACGTCGGTGCGCTCTTGGTGATGGAAAACCGGGAACTCGTCGGCATTTTCTCCGAGCGCGATTATGCCCGTGAAGCGGCCACCAAGGGGAACGCATCGCTGGACGAGCTCGTACGAGACATGATGACCCGGAAGGTATATTCCCTCTCGCCCACTGAGAACATCCAGGCCGCAATGACTCTCATGACCGAGGAACGAATCCGTCATTTACCCGTCATCGAAAGTGGTGAGGTGATTGGCGTGATCTCGATCGGCGATGTGGTCAAAAGCACCATCGAGCAGCAGGAATTCATAATATCTCAATTGGAAAATTACATCACCGGCACACGTTAGTCGTTCTTTCGCATCCAAAGACGGTTAGCTGTCGAGGCGATCTCGATCGGCAAACAAGAATCCCTGATGGCAGCTCCCTGTCAAGATCACTGAGAAAAGCCGGAACGTGCACACGCATTGCGGATCAAATTGCTTGCCGGCCAGCAGGAGGACCTCCTGATGCTCCACCTGGAGGTCCAAAGCCATAAGTCTTTCGGTTGTTTAAAGATGAGGATTTAAAATCGATCGGGACCGAAGATGCCGTTTTTACCGGCAATGCGCATGACCCGCCGCCAGCTGTCTCCTTCTCGTTCATCGATTTCATGTTGGTGAAGGTAGTTGCTCTTGGAAATGAACGAATCGAGGTCTTTTTTCAATTCCGCCCAAATTGATTTCTGAATGGTGATCAATTTTTCCCTTGCAGAATGATCGTTCAACTCTCGAAAGGCGATTCGGAAATGCGGCAAACAAAGCCCTTCGGATGCTTCGAACGCCTTCTCCAGTTTTCGATCGCAGATGTACTTGCCCAGTGTAGTGATGTAGCGATCTTCGCATTCCGTCACATAACTGCAGACCGCGCACGATCCGGTAGGGGCAAGGTGTTGTTCCAGCGCCGTTTGGTTGCGCGTTGTGAGGTTCTGCAGCCAACCGCTGCTGCCATTCGGCGCATCTGCCGTCAAGGCTTTGACAACTTCCTCCAGGCCGACGGCATACAACATGGCGATCTCCAGCGATCCACCGATATATTCGGCCGCCCGCGCACTGTGTTGCGCGCACAATCCCCTGCGCTCCCGGAATGCCTGTTGGGTTTCAGGATTGAGGAGCATCTCGGAAAAAATGGAATTTAAATAACGGTCCGACTTCTGCACCAGCAGATTGCACACGGGGCAACCCGGATGCTTGAGTGTGTCGATCAGGTCAAAATAACTGAAGGGTTTCGACTCTTTTTGGCCGCGCCGGCCGATTTTCAATTCAAGGCTTGGTATCACTTGTTTGATTTTCGAATCCATAAACAAACCTCACAACATCGTTTTTCGCCCGGATCACGGATGATTCAACACGGCAAACGGTCCGTACCCGCACACCGTGTTCAAGCTAGATTAATCATATGGCACAGTTCCTTGCCCTGACCTTGCAATTTCTCTACTGTTCTGCAAGCCGATTTACGGCCCAAGAATGCGGGAATGTCTCTTTGGCGATACGGTTGACTGTGGGCGTCAAGTTGTGCGCAGCATGGGTTTGGTTCGGGGCCTGACCCGACATCAAACTGCAACTTAGTTCCCCAATCAGCGTATCAAAGGATGAGAAAGGAATCTGGAATGGACACGACGCTCCTGCGACCGCGATGGGTGCGCATCTTTCAGCATGCCTGGCTATTAAATCTCGTCTTGTTCTTGATCCTGGCGGCTATTCGCTGCTGGGGTTTGTTTGGACCGGCTGGTGTGAGAATGCTGGTCATGCTGAGTTTTTTGTTGATGTGGTTCTTGCCTTTCATCTTCTACTCAAATTCCGGACGCAATGCTGCCGGATTGAAGCGCATACAACACACTCGCTGGTTGTTCGGAGGGATGTTCATAGCCGCTCTGGCGTCGTTGATGATCTTTCTCATCGGCTATGGGTTGTACGGCTTAGGAGAGGACAATTGGTATATCAGTCTGCGAGATTCGTTTGCAATCGATGCCACCTTGAAGCAGCTGCCGCGCTTGCAGCTGTTTCTGATCTACACACTTCCCGCCGTGCTCTTTAGTCCGGTCGGTGAGGAATTCTTTTTCCGTGGCATGATCCATGCTTCGGTTGAGAAGAAATTAGGACCACGAGCAGCGACGGCGGTGAATGCGGCGGCCTTCAGTGGTGTGCATCTCTTGCATCACGGAATCAGCTGGACTTCCACAGGAATACAATTTGCTTGGATCTCGGGCTCGCTGTGGTTTATGATGATGTTGGGATTGAGTTGGTTTCTTACACACTGCCGAGAGAAGAGTGGTTCGATATGGCCTGCCGTCGCAGCGCATGCCGCGTTCAACCTCGTCACGAACGTGACGATTTTCTGGGTGTTGCTCTAGATGGCGATCATCTCACGGGAACTATTTTTTAAGTAACGGACGTTCGTAGATAGAGAGGAGAGAATGGAAATGTCTCGAGCAGCAGCGGCACGATTTGTTCTCGTATTGATTGTATTATCCACAGGGTGCAGCCTGATATCTCCTGCTGCAACATCGGATACCGAAGTGTCCTTCACGATCGCCATCGATGCAGGTGTGTTTTCTGCTGAACGCCCGGTACGATTCGTATTCTGGAACGCAGCGCAATTGGAAATCGCGCAGCGGAATGCCAATTGTTCGATCTCCTACGATGCCGCGACAGAAAAGGAAGAAGTCCACTGTCCTGAAGGCGTTGTATACGAGCCGGTCACACCGCACGAGTTCGCTTTCACGCGGGATGAAATTGGCGATCGTGTCGAGCTTACCCCAGGCAATATCTACGTGGGTCAGCGCTATCGTCTTCAAATTTCCGGATTGAGTAACGATAATTGCAATTCAACCTCAGCCAGCGTCGAGGAGATCGCCCGGAGTGCAGAGGTTGTCATTGAGGACCTCATGTGGATGACGACCATGATGGCTTGCCCGGAGCCGCTCGGGCAGTGACGGGCATAGGCACAATGTCGGAATTTATCAAAATCGACGGCGGCCGGAAGTTCAGCCGCCGTCGTGCAATTATTCTGCACGTCAGATTAGTTCATTCCACGCAAGTTCCTCGTCAAGGTTGTCTCTCGATACTCACGTGGTGTGCTTCCCGACCATTTCTTGAAGGCCTTTCTGAATACGCTTGGTTCAGAAAATCCAAGTAGATACGTAATATCTTCCACCGTGTAATTTTCACACAGATACTTCTTCGCCAGCCGTTGGCGCGTATTCTCAAGAAGTTCACGGAAGACGACTCCCTCGCTCTTCAGGTGGTTCTGAAGCGTTCGTACACTCATGGACATATCCTCTGCGATACTGCTCAGCGTGAGATTCTCACTGTCCAGGTGAGCGAGAATGTGTTTGGTTACCGCCCGAGTAGTTTTATCGACACCTTCGATCTCAGCCTGGTATTCCTGCGCATAGCTTTCGAATTGTTCCAGCAGTTTTCGATTTGGCTGCAGCACGGGTGTATTCCCCACACGGAAATCGAATGAGATGGACGTCTGTTTCTGCTCAAACAGCACGGGGGAGCGGAAAATCCTTTCGTATTCGCTGGTCGATGCGGGCTTTGGATAGCTAAAACCAACTTCCAGCGGATCAATTTGTTGGCCTGTCAAATTTCTGCCCATACGTACCGTGCTCGAGAGGGTGGATTCAAAACAATGCCGTGATAGCACGGGTGCGTGCTTCGGTGTTGAAAGGATGATCTTTACCGTTCCCCAGCCAAGAACCGCTCTAGCCTGAATCAGATTTCCGATGATGCTCGAGTAACGGGCTGACTTTTCAGCAGCTTCGCTGAGTGTTCGGCAGTTCATCATCATGTAGCCAAGAATGGACCAACTTCCGGGTTCGGCAAATTCTCCCATGTGCAATCCGAAGTATGGATCGTTGGAAATCCGCACGGCTTCGTCCTCAATGGCAATGTAGGTTTCGATCGGGATACGCACATCGGGATTCTTCACGAAGGCAGGGTTGACGCCCGCGGATCGAAACACCTGGTCGATATCGATTGCGAGATGCGCCAGATAACGAAGCAGCTGTGAAAGCACGGACGTGGACACGGTGATGGGAGTTTTGTTCTTCATATTCATGTCGCATCAACAATACCATGAAGCAAAATGCTGTCAATTTACGTGAATCACTTCACGCCTTGCGCAAGATGTCACGAATCCTGCGGGAATGGTCATTGTTAGACGCCCCGCCAAATACTACAATTCCAATCGAATGCAAAAGATCAACAGGCAGCCCAATATTTTTTATGGCAGACAGGTATCAAGGAGGAAATCGTGGATATAATGAAAAACGACTCTGGGAAAGCGACGAAATCCGAACCCGAATCTCGCAAGCGGCTTTATCTCATGGGCGGTGCGGCTTGCCTCGTTATTGCGCTCCTGTATCTGAGCGCGGCGGCCGTTTACGTGCCCGCCATGCGGCAGGGACCGGCGCCGACCACCGTCCTGGAGTGGTTTGATTTGCTGCAAGCCGATCGTCTCGTTGGACTCTTCTACCTCGGTTTCGCCGATATACCCATCGTGATCCTTTTTGGTTTGGTGTCATTCGCACTGCACACCGCATTAAAGCAAGTGGACGAAATCTGGGCGATGATCGCCGCGCCGTTTGCCTTCGTGGGAATGGCGGTCTATCTGGCCACGAACGTGTCCTTTTCGATGCTTTCACTCAGCAGCGAGTATGCGGCTGCGACAACCGAGGCGCAGCGGTTGGCGACTCTGGCCGCAGGGCAGGCGTTGCTCAGTGTCACCCATGGAACGGGCGGAGTGGCCGGATTGGCCCTCGTTTGGCTGGCCAGCTTGATTTTCTCGATTCTCATGCTCCGCGCGCAAAGGATGAGTAAATCAACTGCCTGGATCGGGATCATCGCCTTTGCGCTGCTCGTACCCAGTTTCTTGTTCTCGGGCTACACCTATGGTGCCTCGTCCCGGATCGGAGAAGCCTTGGCCTTGGTCACCAGCATCGGTGGGGGACTGCTTTCACTGGTGTGGTACATCCTCACGGGCTTGGGTTTGATACGGTTAGGCCGCGCGTAAGTTACGTTCGTTTTTGAGTAGCATTCCGGGTTACATCCCGGAATAAGCAAGTATTCTCGTTAGGGCAGGGAGAATGAAGTATGACAAGTTCAAACGATGTTGGCAATTTCAGCGCCATGAAAGCCGTCGCTTCTGTGACGGGGATTCTTGTGGGCTTGACGGGTTTTGAGCACGGCTTATTCGAGGCGCTGCAGGGCAATGTCTCCATGAGCCGCGGCGTGATCGAAGCCATCGGCTCAGCGCAGCGATTCTGGGAACACGGTATGGAGCCCGCGTTTACACTTGTCCCCAATTTTCTGCTTACCGGCGTACTGGCGATGATCGTGGGTTTGAGCATCATGATATGGTCGGCTGCATACGTTGATCGGAATTTTAGCGCAGGGATCTTGGCACTGCTCGCCGTCGCCGTTTTTTTGGTCGGTGGTGGATTCGCGCCGCCTGTATTGGCCGTGATTCCCGTTATCGCAGCAACTCAGATCGACAAGCCGTTATCCTGGTGGCGTTCACGCCGGCCTTCGCAGACGCTGGATTTTCTGGCGGGATCGTGGAAGTGGGCCTTCACGACTTTCATTGCCCTGGGTCTCCTGGCTGTGGTTGTTGCCATCTTCGGATATCCATTGCTGTGGTTTGTAGATGCGGATGGCACGCTTGCGACCTTGAGCACGATGGGCAATGTCACCTTTTTCGGGCTCGGCCCGGTATCCCTGATTAGCGCATTTGCTCACGACAGTAGGAAACAGTGATGTTTGATAGACTAGAGTCGCGGACTTCGATGAAGATCTACAAAGTGGGATGGTCGTGAAATATAGATACATAAGCGTACCTACAAGAGGCGGTCCGGAAGTGATGCGAATCGTCGAGAACGATCTGCGTCTTCCATCAAGAAAGGAAGCGCGTGTAAAAGTGCTTGCCGCCTCTGTTAGTTTGCCCGACGTCGAGGGGCGTTACGGCCGCAGCCCGTTTGCTCCGAAGCTGCCGTTCGTGCCCGGCTATTCGATTGTCGGCGAGGTCGATGGAGTCGGTGAAGATGCCAAGAATGTAGAAGTCGGAGCGCGGGTTGGTGCTTTGACAATTTATGGAGGCTACAGCGAGTACGTCTATCTCGCCGCAGATCAGCTCATACCCGCCCCTAAGACGGTTGACCCTGTGGAAGCCGTGCCTCTCATTTTGAACTATATCGTCGCCTTCCAATCTATGCACCGATCTGCGAAAGTTGCAGCCGGTGAAAAGGTACTCGTCATCGGAGCCAGCGGTGGGATTGGCACGGCATTCTTGCAATTGGGCAAACTGGCCGGGCTTAAAATGTATGGGCTTGCCTCCAAAAGTAAACATCACGTACTCACTGAATACGGTGCAACACCGATCGACTACCACTCACAAGATTTCGTCGAAGTGATCCGCCAGGCAGAACCGGATGGTCTCGATGCGGTCTTCGACGGTATCGGAGGGGATTACATCAAGCGAGGTTTTTCTTTGCTGCGCCGTGGTGGCGTTTTCGTCGGATATGCCAATCCCTTCAGCCTTTCACGCACGTTTCGCTTTCTGGCGCAGATTGCGCTCTATACCCTGCTGCCAAATGGAAGGAAAGCGTCGTACTATAGTACGGGACGATCCTTTCTCAACCGACGCCCTTTTTTGGAGGACTGGGCTATGCTTTTCAGACTCTTGGAAGAGGGGAAAATCCGTCCGATCATCATGCAGAAATTCCCTATTCTGGAAGCCGCGCAGGCAAATGCGTTGTTGGAAAGTGGCCAGGTCGTCGGAAATATCGTCCTCGTGGCGCCAGAAATCGCGTAGGGATTTCCAGTGCCACATCAATCCATGATCAACATAGGTGTCAATATGAAACCAATTCAATCAGAATTTATCTACAACGGATTGTTTTTCTTGTTTATCTTCATATCCGGATTTTGGGTTAGCCGCACTGGAAAGCCTTATGGCGTTGCCATCTTTACGGTCCACAAATTGATCGGGTTGGCAGCGGGTATCTATCTCGGTGTTGGAGTCTATCGTACGCATCAAGCGGTGCCTCTCGGCGGTACAGAGATCGCGGCGATCGTGGTCACGGTTGTATTGTTTATCGGCACTGTAATTGCCGGGGGGTTGTTAAGCACAGAAGAGCCTATGCCGACCTTCGTCTCGCTGATACACAAAATCTCCCCTTATTTCATCGTGCTTTCCACGATTGTCTCTTTGTATCTCCTGCAAAACCGCAGGTAATGGTACACGCTAATAAACGTCTGAAAAGCATGCATGCAACCATGTCCCTCCCGGGCTTGTTGCTGTTCAATGTGATCTTTTGTCACACGCTACACACTGCTAGTGGTTCTGGCCAAGGAGATTTTCCTGTTATCATAGGTGCAGTTCTTACACAATAGCAGAGGGTATTTGCCTGCCAGTTTATTCACTGGAGTGATAATCATGAAAAAGTATCCGGTCATCCAACTCTTTTCGCTTATTCTCTTGGTCAGCACCATGACATCGGCTTGCAATCTCCCCGCAGCTGAGCTCGACTCGAAAGAGGATGCACTATTGGACATCGCCACAGAGACGCCTTTTTCTTTTACAACCGAAGGAGGTGAGGGGGATGGTGAGGATGACCTCGGCGATGAAGAAGACGAATCCTGCCCGGCGGCAAGATTCCGTATATCTGCGGACCACGTCTTTAATTTCAGTCCCGGACGAGCGACGGATCAGATTCTCGTGGATGGCAGCACATTGCCGGGGGTGAGTTGTTACTTTGGTGTGAGGGCTTCGGAAGATCAGCCGGGAAAATGCAGGATCGAATACACCAACGATGGGTATTACCAGACAGATGCAGACAAATGCAATCTCACCGGACAAAGCCAAGCGCTGATCGAAGTGACTGCCGGTTGTGAGGGGGATAACTACGTGCTCGAGATCTCGGATATCCCCGATCCGGATGCCGGGATCGGGGGAGTGCTCGATTGCCCGACGGTGCAGAAAACATTTCCTAACGTTACCTTTTACCCGCCGACACTTACAACTGTAACGTTTCCCACGTCGGAGAAGTCGTATCTCGCCACAGAAAATGGACCCAGCCCACTGGGTTTCGAGTATGTGAAGAACTGGGATATCGAAGTAATCACCAAGGCGCCGTGCGAGGAGATTAAATACCTGCAGAAGTATGCCGAAGCTACCCAAAAACAGATGGAGCTCTATGAAGAGCTTGCAGATGAAGCAACGAGTGCAGAGGATCTCGATCAGCGTGTTAAAGCTGCGATGGAAGAATACTTCCATAACGAGATCGACGCCGGAACCATCGAGAATGTTGAGCCACCAAAATCCGCTGGGCATTATGACCCTTGTGTAGAGAAAAAAATCCACGTCAACTATTTTTGTACGGGCACACAGATTATGCCCCCGTTATGTGGGTGGCTGGACGAAGGCCTCGACGTCCACGAGCAGACACATCAAAGCGACGCTGCCGCGGATGCCATGGATACCTTTACGTATTGCAATGAGGAAAGCCCAGCAGAAGCTAAAATCGCCTCCAGGTGGGAGGTGAATGCCTACGGGAAGCAACTTGAGGTATATAACGAGCTTCTCGATATATTCAGGGACCTGTTCCCCGAGTGTTTTGAATAATACCGACAGCGAGACCTTGTACGAAAGCTATACCGAAATATCGGTACGGCAATCTCTCAACCGCAACTGAATACCACTTCAGTTGCGGTTTGCTATTACGTTCATCAACACCATAGTGTAACAGCGATGGCCAGCATGCATTGAATCTCGGCGTTCATGACCGTGCGCATGAAAAGTCAGCGATGGTTCTGGATCAAGCCGTCATTTGCTTTGCGGCTAGTTTCCGATTTGCCAGTTCAACGGATGTCACGGTGACGAGGATTGCCGCGCCAAAGAAGAAATATAAGCTGCGTCCGCCAAGACTTTCCAGCAGCGGTCCGCCAACGAGCCCGCCTACCGCCATCCCAATTCCGAAAACCATGGCGGCGAACAGACCCTGGGCGGTCGTGCTCAAACCTGGCGGAGCGTTTTCGTCGGCGTAGGACACTCCCGCCACCCACATCGTGGGGAAATTGAGCCCATTCAGAAGTTGGATAAACAGGGCGATGATGGGGGATGTGGCTAGCGCGAAGAGAAACATGCGCAGGGACGTCAGGATCATCGACAATATCAGTAATCTGTACGATCCGAATCGCTTGACGAGTCGATTGCTGAAGAACACGATCGGGATTTCAGAGATCGTGCCGACCGTTAGCGCGAGTCCCATGGTGGCCTCGCTCGCCCCCAATTCGTCCATGTAGGGGAAGAAGTAATTGTTGATCGCGGAGAGCGATAATCCGCCTGCAAAGGCCACGATCAAGAACAGGACCCAGCACGGATCGGCCAGTAAGGAACGAATTTTGCCACCAATTGGATTGTTGTCCTCAATTTGGCCATACTCTAATTTCTGGCTGATGAAGAAATTCAGCAGGAACAATGCGGCGCAGCCCCAGAAAGCGAACTTCAAACCAAAATTCTGTACGATGGTTCCCGACACCGCCGCGGCCAATCCATAGCCGATCGAACCGCCGACGCGAACTCGACCGTAGAGTTCTTTCTCGTCGGCCAACATGTGCATGGTGGCGCTGTCCACGAAAGGTGAGATCGGGGCGAAAAAGGCGTTGAGCAGGATGGCGATGATTAAAATTGGCAAGAAGGTCGATGCGAGAGGATATATCACCAGCATCGTGATTCCCAATATAATCGCCAGACTCATGATCAAGCGGTGGCGGTGCGTCGCATCGGCGAGAGCCGACCACAACGGTGCGACAAAAAAGGTAACCAATGGCGTGATGCCCGTCAGTATGCCGATTTGTGCACCGCTAAAACCCAATCTCTGATAGTAGAGCACGATGAACGGCGACACAAAGGCCGTGGATGCAAAAAGTATGAAATTGAAACTAAACGGCCAGATTTTCTTCATCTTTGTTCAGGCTTTCGATTGGAGCTAGTATAGATCCCAAGTTGCCTAAAATACGGAGGTGCGGCTTTGGATTAGCCGCACCTCGATTTATGCGGAGCCCACATTATACATTAACGCGTGGAATTGAGACGCGTGATCCGCTTATATGCGCAGACTCCGGGTGTCCGATACAGAATGGACGTGGGATTGAGCTGTCTGCGCTTTACTCCGGATGATTTATTCTCGTCTGCGGGAAACCCTGCCGGCACCCCGGCTGCCGCCGCCCGTGATGATCATCGCACCGATGGCAAAGCCCAAATCGTACCAACCGCCGTTGTTGTAGACTTCGTACATACTCACTTTTTGGTTGAAAAGCGAGATCACGAAGGTCACAGGAGCGATGATCCCGTGCCACAAGCCCTGCCAAAATCCTGCCACCTCTCCTTGCGGATTTTTTATATCCTGCAATTGGTTCGGCCCAGGCGCACAAGCGGCCAGCGTCAGTAGAATCATGATCGCCAGGATAACCAAGAGATGTTTCTTCATCATTTCTCTCCTCCTTGATGATAGGATCTTTCAAAGACTTTGCGGGTTGGCCTTTACCCACATCATTGTAAATGTGAATTCAGCTTTCGGCACGTCCATTTGGGAATACATATTATGCCTTATTTACGGTTCGGCAGTAGAAGCGGAGCGATGCTTTCGGTCCAGGCGTGAATGGCATCCCAATTGCGGTGGTCGCCCTGCGACCATACACCCAATACAACGCTGAGCCGAAACAACAGCCGATCTTTAAGCGCCGGCACTTTGCGGATGTCCAGGACACCGGCGAAATAACCTTCGGCGACCGGTCTGACCAGCGCTCGGAGTGGATCGAGGAAGGATTCAGCTTGTTTGAGGTACTTCCCGTTTCCAATGGCCAACGTCATGCACACCAGGAAGACGGCGCACGGTTTTTGGTTTAACGCAGTGTGGTGGGTGCGAACGAATCGCAGCGCCTCCGGCAACCATTGCTTGTTTTGGATTGCACTGCCAAGGACAACCGCACAGTATGGATTTAGGTCGCGTACATGCTGCATCGAACAGACATCGACCTGCGCAGTCCTTTCCGCCAGAGTCTTGCCGATGGCTTCTGCCACACCGGCGGTTGAACCAGTCCGGCTGGCATAAGCTACGAGGATCTTGTTTGTCATTTCGTAGACTCCTAAACCGCTAGAGAGGCATCGCGCCCGAGTTGGAAAAACCTCCGCCCGAGTTGAACGTACCAGATCACATATCCCGGAAGACACAGGAATAATAAGTATGTCCCGACGACCGGCACGAAGAAGAGGCACACGGCCAGATTGGTGAGGATGCCGACGTAGGCCGTCGCTTTGCTGAAGAGCTTGCTGCGCAGCATCAGCAGCGAGCTGATAAGCAGTGATAGGCCTCCCAGGAATGTGTTGGCCAGATAGGCCGTGCCATTGAATTGCGCGAGCGTAGCTTCCCCAGCGGCCAAAAATCGGTTTTTCACCAGATCGCTCGTCGCTGCAGCATAACCGTCACTCAGGGTGAATAATTCTGCTATGGGTCTCGCCGGCACGATTAATATAGCCGCCAACAATCCCAACACCAAGGCGATCAATGCATACGATTCGTTGACCTGCTTCAAGGAAACGTACAGGGTAAGAAACAGCAAGAGCCCGATGAAGTTACTGAGAAACAACAGGAAATCCAGCGACATCAATCCCCCGAAGCGGTCGCTTTGAAGCGTTGCGTAGATTTCAAGCGTGGAGGCCGATCCCGGTGTGTACGGCCAGATGGCGAAGGCAATGCCTCCCAGGACGATCAGCAATTCCAAGATGATGGCCGTAAATCCACCGATTTTATAGATGTCCTTCCAGCGAGGATCTGCGGAATAGGTGTTTTTTGTATTCATGGGTATCCATAATCTCCTTTTAATTTCCATTGATGGTGGATGAATGTATATCTCGTCGGATTGGCTATTTAGATCGGAGCGCTTCTCCCCAGTTGGAACAACCTGCGTGCGATCATTATGTTCCACACGAAAAGCAGCATGGCCGAGAAGGCTGAAACATACAGGCCCACGACCGGGAGAAACAAGCCGAAATCGAGGATGCTCGAAACAATACGCACGCAAGCCGTGGTCCGATTGAAGATCGTGCTGCGCAGCATGACGATCGAGAGGATCAAGCCCGTAATCGAACCCAACAGGTAACTGACCATATAGCTGGTGCCGTGGAATATCGCCAGAAGACCCTCTCCCGCCGCCAGGTACAGGGTCTGCTGCGCATCGGTTGTGGCCGTCGCGTATTGGCCGCTGAGATGCAGCATTTCTAAAGCCGGTCTAGCCGAGAAAAGCGCCGCGGATCCCGCGATAGTGAGAGCGATGTACAGCGCCATTAACGCGGGATCGGTCCGCCGCAGGGCGACGTACAAGGCCAGCGACAGGGGTATCGCCAGCACTCCATAGACGATGAACAACACTTCGAAGGACAGTAATCCTAATAATGCGTTGTCTTGAAACAGCTCGAACCAGCCCAGCGCCGTGCTCGGAGGCGGCTCGATGCTGAAGACGGCGATCTGTATGGGGACGATGAAGATCATTAATACAACCGCAATTGCGGCGATCCTGTAAAGTGATTGCCATTGAAAGTTACCGCTTTCTTGATTTGATTTCATCATTGTTTCTCCCTTTCGTGTTCGCAATTCACGGACAAGAGAACGAACCCGCGTCCGTGCAGGTAGCGCAGCAATCCGATGACGCCGGATTGATCGGTGTGGACTTCCAATCTTGTGCTTTGGGCATCCAGGCACTCGACTTTCACTCGCAGCGGGCTGGCGCCGCCGATCTCTTGCGAATCGATTCGTCCACGAAGCAGGATGAAATAAGTTTGCACATCATTCATGCTCGACCCTCTTGCGAAACCACATCAGTCCAAAGCAGTGATACTGTGACTTCATTTTAGAGAGGCAGTCTCACAAAGTCAGCGGACGAAAGATGTATTAGTTGGCAACTTCGAGGGGAAAGCGGATTACTCGAAAGTGTAATTGCTTGCTCATGAAATCGCAGCTAGTGAAGTCTGAGTTTGTCAGAGCAGACCCAGTTGACGCGCCCGTGCGACCGCCTGTGTGCGGCTGTTTACCCTCAGCTTTCCATAGATGTTGCTGCTGTGCTTTTTTACCGTATGCAGTGTAATCACGAGGCGATCGGCGATTTCGTGATTGGACAAACCTTCGCCGATCAATGCCAGGACTTCCTTTTCGCGCTCACTCAGCGTGTCGATCAAGGCGGACTCTGCGGACTTGGGTATGGCTGCATCTTCAGCGACCAGCTTCTCCGGGAAAGCGGCTACGATGCTCTCGACGTACTCCGGGCTGGCGTTTCCGATTTCGCCCCGCGCCAACAGGGTCGTCAATGTATCGAGCAGTGGGGTCCCTTCATCGATGAAGATGCTGATAAATCCTTCCGGCTCGGCTAATTCCAACGCCTGGATCGTGTCCGCAGCGCTTTCTTCCGTATCACCGATAACGGCATGCATTTGGCCGCGAAGTAGAAGCAACTCCAACCCGATGAGAAGATACTGACGCTGCAAAGCTTCTTCGACGATGAGGTCCGCCAAGGCAATGCCGGCCTTTAAGTTTGCCATCTCTTGCTTGGTCCGCGCTCGGTACAGCAGGATTCGAAAAGCGCTGGTATAGAGCGCCCCGGTGGGCGGGGTGATGATCTGGTAGGGGGCTTGCTCTGGGTGGTCGAATCCATCCTGGAAAGAAAAGCCCAGCGGTGTGAGGATCGCTTCCGCTCTGGCAAGGCGGTTGCGGGCCAGGTGGATGCGGATTTCCTGGGCTAATGCTTCCTCACGCACTGCCGTTGGTGCCTCAGATCGCATCATGCCTGCGACCTTCTGGATCTCTCGATCGGCTGCTTCCAAATCGCCCTCAAGTTGATGTAGTCGGGAGAGGACCACGCCGTAATACACTTCCGCATCGCTGTAGCCGCTCAACTCGCTCACGCGGATAGAGCGCTGAAAATATTCGAGCGCCTTTTCCAATTGGTGCCATTGGTAATGAACCACACCAAGTTCACCGTATACAGCGGTGCTGATCGGGGGCAAAGATCCCGAACGCTCCATGCGTTCGAGTCCACGAGAGACGATCTCGAAGGTGAAATGCAGCTGGCCGTGCTGGATGGCCATCAGTGCCAGACCGGAAATGCCCAGCAGTTCGTAAACCGAATTGCCCACCGCCTCGCCGTAATGGATGATCCGTTGGAATGCTTCCAGAGCGTTGTCGTATTCGTCGAGTTGTTGGTAGACGCTTGCCAGTCCCAAATCGATCATGCTGCGTACGCGTCCGTCATCCTGGGAGACGAGCGCAAAAGCTTGTTGCGCCAATTTCAAGCCCTCTGCCGGCTTTCCCTGTGCGTTGAGCAGCATAACCTGCAGCGCGAGCCACTTTGCCTTGAGAATGGGATTATCATCCCCGATTTTGCCTTCGGCGTGCATTTCCTGCAATCGATGCAGATACGGAGCCGCCTGCGAATACGCACCGCGTTGAATGTACATCCAGGCGAAGGCCAGGTTGGCTTCAGCACTTTGCTCGCACCAGGCGTGGGGGATCGCTTGCAGCCAACCGTCCACCGTTTTGATGTGCCATTTCATGAGCATATCCATGGCGTGACTTTCGATCAGGCGCACGGCCGCAGCATAATCTCGAGCAGCCAGGGCATGCTCGATGGCTTCGCTGGGCATGTCCATTTGGACGAACCATTGGCTGGCGCGTTGGTGAAGCTCGGCTACGGAATCCTGAGCGAAGTCCTGTAAACGATCGCGCAGCAGATCGGTAAACAAGGCATGATAGCGATACCAGCGCTGCTGGTCGTCCAACGGGATCAGGAACAAATTGGCGCTGTATAAGTCTTCCAGCAACGAGCGACTGTCACTGCGTCCCGTAATTGCATCGCACAAATCCCCGTTCAAGCGATCAAGAATCGAAGTTTGCACCAAAAAACGCAGGATATCTGGCGCTTGCCGGCTGAGGACTTCCTCGCTCAAGTAACTCAGGATGAAGCGGTGGCTGCCGCTCAGGTTGGTGATGAATTGGGAGGGGTTCTCTCTGTCGTGGATCGACAAACCGGCGAGGTGCAGCCCGGCGATCCAGCCTTCCGTGCGATCGACCAGCTTGCGGATGTCGCCTATCGAGAGGGAAAGCCCCATTTGCTGATTGAGGAATTTTTCAGCTTCCTTCTCAGTAAAACGCAGATCGCCCGCTCGAATCTCGCTCAGTTTATCACTGGCGCGCAAGCGAGCCAGCGGCAGTGAGGGATCTTCCCGGGTGATCAAAACGAGATGCAGCGGCAATGGAAGATTCGAAATCAAGTCTTCCAAAACATGCAGGATGTATTCATCTTGGATCACCTGGAAATCGTCCAACACCAGCAGGAACCGTTTCTCGACGCTGAGGATGTCACCGATAAGGGTCGTGCTGAAGACCTCGACGGGGGGGAGTTGTCCTGCGCGCAGCACCCCTTCGATCTCGCTGCCGATACCGCCCTCGATTTGCTGTAAAGCAGCGATCAGATAGGAAAAAAAGCGCCCGGGGTCGTCATCCGCCGCATCGAGGGAGAGCCAGGTCATCGGCCAGCGAACCAGCGAATCGATCCATTCGCTGACGCAGATGGTCTTACCGAATCCGGCCGGTGCCGAGACAAGTACGATTTGATGTCCGCATTCCAACCCTTCGGTCAGTTTCCGAATCAGGGATGTACGTTGGACCCACTTCCCGGGAAGGGATGGGCGATTCAGTTTCGTGGTTAAGAGACCCGACATATCTCACGCATCATTGTCTTTGCCTTAGTTTAACAAAAGGCGATTAAAAGACTCTATCTCATCGAATTCATGCTTGTGTACTCTCCCGGGCAAGCCGGAAGAGGCCTCGACTGATCAGCACCCACCAAATCAGCCAGCTCAATCCGCCGACGGGTATGAGTATCTCCGACAGCGTTGCGTTAATGACCAGGCTGAGACGACCTACGAGGGTGATGAAGAATCCAAGTATGCCTACATACGCCGTCGCCTTGTCGAACGTCCCGTTGTGTAAAATTACGATTGAGATGATCAGGCTGGCGATTGCAATGAAGAAGTAGCCTATCGTGTCGATCGTCGCCCGTACGGGAGCGCCTAACGTTTGTCCCACGGCTAATAATTGATCTCTTTGGACTTGAGTCGTCGCTGCTGCGTATTCATCGCTGAGTTTTAGCATCGTGGATCCCATATCGGCACGCGAGGCGACGAATACGGTGATGCCCAGGAGGGCGAAGAACACGGCAATCAACATGATCGATTCGTTCGCTCGTCTCAACGCTATATAGAGCGCCAGAAACATGACCCCCAGCAAGGCGATGGAAATCACGTCGAAGACGTTGAGCGCCAGCAAACCGAGTAGCTTGTTGTCCTCGAACAAGGAGAACCATTCGAGCGCTTGGGTCGGGTATTCGTCACCGACCAGAATTACGCCGATGACCTCGATTACGTATGTGGCCAACGTAATCAGCGGGGCAATCACACCGATCCGATACAGCAGATTCCATGGATTGGTTGTTGTTTGGTTATATTTAGGCATGTTGTGTTTCTCCGTCTTGGAGTGCTGTTATTTCATTGCTCGTTTACTTTTGTATATATAAGTATGGGGGAGAAGTATGTTCTTATCAAGATTAACCCGGGCGGATAGTGAAGTGGGTAGAATGATTGAGTCTATAAAAATTTGGGGAGAATTCAAAATCCGCTCGATGAAAATTCGGTATAAAGAACAACAGCGGCCCAAACGACTAATTTATGTATTTCGAGTTGTCGGGGGTACTCAGCACAAGCGAATCAAAATAACCTGAAGCTGGAGAGCTTTAAGCGGCAGTTAACTAACGAGTCATCTCATCAATCTCGCGGGTTCGCAGGCCGATGAGCACACATACCGCGATGCCGACGAGGACCGCGATCATACCTGCTGGCGCGATCGTGACTTCCATGGGTCCTGTGGCGCAGGGTGCTACGAGTCCAAAGTTGTGCGCGATGGCTCCCCCAAAAAACATACCCAGGATGAAGTAGGCTGCATCCCCACTGCCTTCCCCTGTGAGGATGAGCTGCCGTGTCGGGCAGCCACCTGCCAGCGTGGAGGCGATCCCGACCAGGATCATACCCAGGAAATTCCACAGATGTTGGCTTTGAACGACGGGTTGATTGGCAAAGCCAATATTAATTTGTCCCAAGAATGTATTCGTCACGAATGCAGCGATTAATAGACTGAGAGCCCCGCTAAGCAGGTGGGTGTTTCGTATGAGCACAACATCACGAATCGATCCCATGATACAGAAGCGCGTGCGTTGGCCCAAAAATCCGATCGACAATCCTGCAAGCAAAGAAAGCCACACAGCGGCGTGCATCGATCCTGAACCCACATAGCTGGAAAAGATGGGACCATCTTCCCCGACGCGTGGTTGAAAGATCAGCAAGAGCAATAGGCCGATCGTTCCGATCGGAACGAACCAGCTGAAAAATGCCGGCAGTATCCTGGTGCGGCCAGGTGTGTAACCGGCTTTAAGTAACCGCACGCCGATGCCAACGCCCACTCCAAATCCTGCGATGCCTACAAGTGCGTTCAGATCGCCGCCGGCAAGCCGGAGTAATGCTCTCAATGGACAGCCCTGGAAGGCTAAGGCGCCGATGGCTGTGAAAGAACCCAGAATCAAAGGTACGAGTGAAAGTGTTGTTGCCCGGTTGCGATGCTCCGAAAACAGCTTGGCGGTCAGATAGGCACCCAACACGATGCCTATGATCTCGGGACGGATGAACTGCACGGCACCTTCACGGTGAAAGCCCAACGCGCCACTGATGTCGCGTAAGAAGCCTGCGATGCAAATGCCCATGTTGGGTGGATTACCGGCGTAGACCAAAGCAGCGGCCATAACCCCGATAAAAACTCCGGCGAAGACGACTCCCCGCTGGGCGGCAAAGAAGGCTGTTAGCTTATCTCGCATCGTCAATTCCTCTGGAAGTCGGTTTAAATGTCGAATAATCCCTGGGTTTCGATCCGCAGGGATTGGACCAAGGATTCGGCTCGATCTCGGTCGCTTTGGGCAATACGGACGCAAACCCCACAATCCGAGCTCAGGTGACGAGGCACGGGAATTAGTTTCGAGGCGACCCCGGTTTTTTGCAGGATTTTTTCTAACTTCAGGGCATGACTTGTCGAATAGACCAGAATCACTGTGTACGCTGCGCTCACTGCCTATCCTTTGCCATGATGCGTTCTATATTGAAATGAAGCCTTCCGTTTTTCTGACTTAAATGTTGGACGGCAGCAACAGCAGCGCTTACATCTTCGTGGGTATTCATTGCGCCCAGACCGAAACGGACGGTGCCTGTCGGGAATGTGCCCAACGTCTTGTGCGCCACCGGCGCACAGTGCAGCCCCACACGGCAAAGGATGCCGAATTCTTCATCCAGACGAAGGCCAACGTCGGAGGGGGGCAGATCGGCAATATTGAATGAGATCGTCGACGTTTGGAATGCTGCTTGTGCCCCGCCATACAGCGTGACACCTGGAATATCAAGCAGACCATCCAACAGCGTCTGAGTTAAGCTCATCTCGTGCGCACGAATGTTTCCCACGCCTTGCTGCAGCACCCATTGGATTCCGGCTTGCAATCCTGCAATGCCAACGCCGTTGGGCGTTCCGCTTTCACCCAAATCGGGTAAGAAGCCGGGATGTTCTTCCAGTTCTGAGCGGCTGCCGGTGCCACCCCGCTTGAGCGGTACAAAGCGATCGAGATCGACGCGCTCACCGACAACCAGGCCGCCGGTTCCCATGGGACCGAAAAGTGATTTATGTCCCGTAAACGCCAACAAGTCGATCATGTCGGCTTGCATGTCGATGGGATGGGCACCTGCGGTTTGAGCGGCATCAACCAACAGGAGCAGCTCACATTGGCGGGCGATTTTGCCAAGATCTGTAATGGGCAGAATCGTGCCGGCGACGTTTGAGGCGTGATTGATGGCCAGCATGACGGTATTGGGGCGAATCGCTGCGGCAACATCGGCTGGTTGCAGAAAGCCTTCTGGAGAGCACTTCACAACGGTTAACTCGAGTCCGATTTGTTCCAGAGCCCGAAGTGGACGCATCATCGAATTGTGTTCCATGCTTGTGGTGATCACATGGTCGCCCGGTCGTAGATAGCCACATAGCGCCAAATTCAGGGCCTCCGTTACGTTGGCGCCGAAAACCACTTTCAGAGGATCGTCGACATTAAATAACTGTGCGACGCGTTCACGCGTTTCGAAGACCACGCGCGCGGCCTGCACGGCCATACGGTGACCGGATCTTCCCGGATTGGCGCCTAGCTCCGTCATGAAATGAACCATGGCCTGGCTCACCGCGATCGGCTTGGGCCAGGACGTCGCTGCATTGTCCAGGTAAATCAGGTGCTCTTTAATTTGCATGCTTTTCCGCCTACTCGATCTCAACTTTACGCTGCAGTAAGAAAACTTCGGATTCCATTAAATCTGTAATCGTTAGATACGATGCGTCGTGCGAGAGATATAACGATACGAACATGGGAGATTCGATAACGTCTTCACGAACCCAATTCAAGCCGCCATCTTTGGTGTGAAAGGCAACGACTTTACTTTGTGAATTTCCTGTAACATGCAGCACCGCCAGGCCATGTTGGTCGTCCAGAAAGCGCAGCCCCGCTGAGGCGGTTTCCATGTTGGAAACCTGTACAGCTCCGATGGGTAAAATCCGTTGTTGCCAGCTTTCCCCCCCGTTTTGTGTGACGAACAACTGCCCCTCGGTATCGAGAACGGCGCCGTTCATTGGGGTCCTCAGCGATATCGCCAGTATCTCGGATAAATCCTGCGGCAAGCTCAGCAATTGCCAACTGCTGCCGCCGTTGGTGGTTATGCCTAAGCGGTCCGTCGTGGCGACCCAGCCTGTGGTGGCATCGAGAAAACTTAGAAATTTGCAATAGTTGCCAAACTCACTGACGGCTTCCCAAGACTGGCCACCGTCGATACTTCGGCCAATGGGTCCCAAACTGCATTGCCAGGCCACTTGTGGGTCGACCACGTCGAGTCCGAAGAGGCACTCGATGCTGCTGTCTGACGGGGTCCAGGATTGACTACCGTCAAGCGTTACGTGTGCTTTTCCTTCGTCCGCTGGACCACCTGTGATCCCGAAATCGGAATTTAGATAGGCGGCGACGCGTATCGCATGATCTATCGAGGCTTTGCGAAGAAACACCCAGGAGTCGGACAGCGGCATATATTGCATGTCACTTGCTTGGTCCGCTTGGGGAGGGACAATCTCTTTGGGCGTACAGGCGACTATTGCGAGCAATAGTAAAAATATAAGTGGAAAGCTGGGTGAATTGAGTCTCGTCATCTTGGTTTCAACCGCATTGCCTTTCTCCGACGATCAAGTGTCGTTATGTCGAAGGACGGTGATCTTTCCTGCGACCGACTGGATCGTTAGATATTTCCCGTCTCTTGACAGATACGTGGAGCCAAGAGTGGCTGGCACGATTTCTTCCTGCCAGGTTTGACCGCCATCCGTAGTCGTCAGCGCGACGACCTTGCTGTCTCCTCCTCCAAAGAGGTCGACGATCACGATGCCGTCATCGGCATCCAGGAAACGAACGGCACCGAAGGTAACGGAATTATTCGCCTCTAGTTTCATCTCACCGTATTTGCCCAGCGGCAGTGAAATCTTGTTCCAGCTCCGGCCTCCGTCGGCCGTGATGTACAAGTCTCCGCCCTTGTATAGGAGATATCCATCCATCCTTGTCCGGAGTGAGATTGTGACGATGTTGTAGACAAAGATGTCCTCAGGCAGTGGGAATTCCGTCCATGTTTCACCTGCGTCGGTACTTAGCTGTGAGTCTGGTGTTTGGTTTGGAGAGAGATACCAGACTGTATCCGCATCGACCGCACTCACTCGACAGAATGGTATTCCGGCGCCGTCAGCATCGCCTTCCCAGGTAAGGCCGCCGTCCCGCGTCAGGCGAATCACCGAAGCGTTGCATTGCCAGATCGTGTTGACATCAACGATGTCCAGACCGAACAGTCAACCCGAACTTGTATCGGAAGCCACCCAGGTCTGACCACCGTCGTGGGTACTGTGAAAAACACCTGCCGCATCGGCACCTCCGGTAAAACCCAGTTCGTCGTCATAGAAAGCGGCTATCCTTACGTTTTGTTCCACGCGATCCAACTCCAGCACGACCTCCCATGGCTCGACAGGCTCTGGGGTGAGCGTTTCCGTCGGAACAACCACTGGAACTTCGCTGATCGGCGATACGCCGTTCATCGTGCATGCCGCCAGCAATGCGGTGAATAGTAAATGTAGCGCGAATATTTTCTTCATCGATTGTTCTCCCTTCATTGGTAATCACATTGACGAAGTTGCATCCATGCGTCTCACCAGGATTAAATTCAAACCCAGGTCACGAATCCGGGACAAAATTCCGTGCAGCGCGGCTTGATCAGGGATGTGGCCATAGAAAGTGGTGATGATCTTCCCATCATGTTCCTCGATGTTGATCTGCATACCCTCAAACCAAGAAGACCAGTTGTGATCCAATCGTCCCTGGACTTTAATTTCATACACCGCCAAGGAATCCGTATATTTTTTCGTGGAGTTTTGCATCCTCAACCCTCATAGGAGCACAAAAACCGCTGGCCTGGATGGACTTACTCTATCAAGCAAGCGGTGTCATTGTCGTCACCCAAGAGGGTGATTGCGGGTACCAATTTAGACGGTTATTCGAGAATCCCCAATTCGCGCGCACGTGCAACGGCCTGTGTGCGCCGCGAAACGTCAAGCTTGCGAAAGATGTGCGAGATGTGTGTTTTCACGGTGTTCACAGAAATATAGAGTCGTTCGGAGATTTCCGGATTTGAAATCCCTGTGGCAATTAATTGTAGAATCTCCAATTCGCGCGGTCTCAAAGGCTCGATCAGCTGATCCTGCTTTCTGGTTTGTGACCGGGGTGACTCTATTTCCTGTTTCCAAAGGTTGGATATCGTACACAAGCGCGCAATATACTCGGGGTAACTACTGCTTGGCTTTACTCGCTGCAGCAATCGAAGCAACGGTTCGCCTTCACCGATGAAAACGTGGGTGAATTCTTGGGGCATGGCTATGGCGAGAGCCTGCTCCAGGTTTTCAGCTGCGCGTTGATTTTGACCATGGGCCTCGTACGCAAGCGCTTGCAGGATCATGATTTCGATTTGCGAAGGAAGATCGTTGCGGTGCTCAGCGATTGCGCCTTGACTCATCAAGATGGCTTGCAACTGTTTCAGGCTGGCCACGGGTTGTGAATAATTTCGTTGGTGCTGGGCGAGAATCACTCTCGCCAGCGCGAGGACTTCGGTGTTGATATCGTTGGAATCCACATCCAGGATCTCTCCTCGAGCTTTTGCCCACTGAAACGCGTTATCGAGATAGTCTGGTTCTGTCTGCGCCTGCCGAAGCCATAATCGTACCCGTTGTGTGCTGATGTTTAGCGTTTCGTTCGGATGCAATTGCTCGGCTTTGTGCAATGATTCCAGAGCCGCTGTGATCTGCCCCCAAATTTGCTGGATGGCCGCGAGTTCGAGCAATCCCTGACATTGATGGACAGGTGCGGAGGTCAATTCAAGCAAGCTCAATCCGTGCTGAATTGAATCAATAGCCTCATGAAGATATCCCTGCTCGAGTAAAGTGCCGCCAAAGACGATTTCGATCGTGCCGGCGTAAGGGATTAACCGATCCCCCACTTTGTCTCTGATCGTTTGTAATCCCCTGTTACATGTCTCAACCGCGTCGTGCAAATCTCCCCGCGCACGGGCGATATCCGCAAGCGCAGTAATGCCGGCTGAGGCGTTAAACAGGTCGTTGCTGGCGATACCGGTATGCCAGGCTTCTTTGAATGATTCACGAGCAGCATCGATGTCCCCGTTGCGCTGGTAGCCTTTCCCCAAGTTGAAGGCCAGCGCGCTGCGGAACAGGGTTTCATCTTCTGGAAGACGCTCGATCGCTTGAACTGTGAAGTCGATCGCTTTTTGGATGTCCTCTCCGCGTAGTTGGAGCAAGTAAGCCCGAACTTTGTCGATGTAGTGCTTGGCAACAGGGGTCACCGGGGGGCTCATTTTCTGCGCTGTGCTGTCTGCCTCCAATGCCGTTTCCGCGAACTGCAGCCACTTCTCGACCAGGGCCGCAGATTCGGGGGTGTCGAGTGTATTCAGATGATCCAACAAGATGCAGCTGGCGAAGACAGCACTAAGTAATGAGTGGGAACGCAATACTTCTTCAGGAAGCGATTTCAGCCACTTGTACACCAGTACGGTTTCGCTGCGGTAGAAGATGCTTAATACATGTCGTTTGATGATCTCTGCGGCGTAGTCAGGTTGCTGCGCGGTCAATGCATATTTTATCGCTTCATCGATTAATCCCTCTTGCTCGAACCACTGGCTGGCTCGAATGCGGATTGAATTGATCCGCTCCTGATCATGCAACAAACAAAGCCGATGATAGAGCAAATCGGCGAACAAGTGATGATAACGGAACCAGAATCGACGATTGTCCAGGGGAATGATGAAGAGATTGATCCGCTCCAATCCGTCCAATATGTCTTGGCTGTCGTCGCGATTTGTGAGTACATCGCAAAGCGGCGCGCAAATTCTTTCTAAAGCCGAGGTTTGATAAAGAAAATCCTGAATATCAGCTGGTTGGTCTTGAAGGATTTCTTCAACCAAATAGTCCATCACATAACGGTCGTCGCCTGCAAAGGCGTCGATAAATTCCTGTTTCTCTTTACTGTCCAATGCTTGCAGCGAGAGTGCAGCCAGGTGTAAGCCAACGGCCCACCCTTCCGTCCGTTTCTCCAATGCAGCGACATCATCGACCGGTAGATCCAGGTTGGAAATCGTGTTGAGGAACTCGTGGACTTCTTCAACTGTAAACCTGAGATCAGCAACGCGGATTTCGGTCAACTCGGCGCGAGCTCGCCAACGTGCAACTGTGAGTGGAGGATTTTCGCGCGTTGCGATCACGATGTGGATATCTGGAGGCAGGTGATCGATAAAGTAATCCAAACCCTGGTGGATGGTTTCCTCTTGTAAGAGGTGGTAATCATCGAGCACCAGTATGAAGGGGGAAGAGATGGAGGAGAGATCGTTGATTAAGACGGTCAGCAGGGATTCCAGGGGTGGAGGTTGCGATAACTGCAGCGAAGCTTTCACCCCTTCTCCGAGCGATGGATGCAGTGTTTGTATGGCTGCGATCAAATACTGCCAGAACCTGCCGGCATCGTTGTCTTGTGTATCTAAAGAAAGCCAGGCGGCAGAACCGTCTCGCTGCTGCAGCCAAGCACTCACCAAGGTTGTCTTTCCGAAACCAGCGGGTGCGCAGATCAGCGTAATTCGTCCTGCCAGGCCGGCGTCCAACTGCTCGATCAGCCGTTCGCGCGGCACGAGGTCCAGTCGCGTTTGAGGGATATATAGCTTTGTCGTCAGCAACGAGGTCGACATAATTGGCTACCGAAAGGATTCTTAAACCCGCATATGATCCGATACTAGCATGATTTTCATTGATATCCACCTCCCGGCGCGAATCGGATTCAAGAATCACGAATTTCCGTCGGAGTGTTCAAACCCGAATTGGTGCGATGTCATTGCTCCGCGATCCGGGAAGTGGAACAGTGCATCTTTATTGACTCTGCTCCCACTGAACGTACGCTTCATACATCTCAGGCAGAGTCATCCATTGTACTTGCCCGAGCTGCACGTATGGCTGAATGCGTTGGAGCCAGGCTTCGACCACTTCGGTCTCGACTGGCGACCCGATACTTTTTCCGACGTAGTAAATGTTAACCTTGCCAGGCTCTGAGAGCGCGATTGCCGCTTCGAGTTCGGCGATAAAGGCGTCGATGTCCGCCATTTGCGTAGGCATCTCGCCGCTTTCTGCCAATATCACCAGCTGGCCGTTGGGATCATGGGTGAGCCAGTCCAGTCCGCTGTTGGCGCGCCAGGGGTGGATGCGCTCGGCCAGCTCGGCGGGAATTACGTCGTGGCACTCCGATGGTGTCTTACAGTCGCGGTATTCGGGTGGGCGTTGCGCTTCGGGCATGGACATCACGCTGTACGACACGATGCCGGTGGTGAAAAGGTAGCCGGCATCGACCGAGGCAGTGACCCAATCGCAGTGGGATGTGTTTCCCGAGAGGTGGCGTACGATCACACCCAGGGATTCGAGCTGCTCTTTTTCAGCCCGCAGATCACCGGCGAATCGGGCGCAGTTGTAATTCAACTGTCCACCGATATCCGCATGCACACCGACGCCGTGGCCGCGCTGCTGCATTTCCAGCAGTACGTTATCCCCCCATTGTATGATTCCGTCGGTGAGTTCCTTGCTTTCCCAGGTAAGCTTCGCCCCGTATGTTTCGAAGAGCGAAGCCCACTCGCGCACGATGCGCACGTGCTGTTCGAATTTTGCTTCATTTTTATCGTCCCCCCAACCTTCGAGATGGATCATCAGCCCAAGGTTGAGGAGCGCTTGGCCGTCGATCACGCCGCCGCAATCTTCGGGGCAGTTCCTGGCATTCTCCGGTCCGTCGCAGATCGCATCACCGCACTTTTTATCCGGCGTTGGAGCTTGCGGTTCAACCTGCGTTTTCTCGAGTGTGCTGATTTGGCAGGCAGTGCAGAACAACGTCAGGAAGAAGAGACACAGAAAAATGGTTCGTCGCATACGGATCACCTTGTTATCGGAAGTGCCTTCAGGCGGTAATTATATAGAAATCGAAGGATCATGCTTTCCGTGGTGGCTTGGAGTGCAGGGAAATGATTGAAGCCATCCTCGTTTTCAGGTATGCTGTAGGCGGTATCCGGCAGCACATTGCTTTCCCCAGGAGAGCCGTCAGACCAAGGCGCAGCGGGGAGCCTGACAACGGCACAATGAGAAACCCGACTTCGCAGGAGGACCGGGTTTCTTTCTATCTGCGGCCTGTTCGCCCATGCGCATTAATCGAGGTAATCGAATGGTTGAAACGAAGAGCAACTTATTGGTCGTGAGCGATCTGCATTTGAGCGAGGGCTTCCGGCTTGAAACGGGAAAGTGGTCGCCGAATGAGGATTTCCTGGCCGATAAAGCTTTCGCAGATTTCCTGCGTTACCACGATGCACACCGTCAGAATGGGCTTCCCTGGAAGTTGATCATCGCTGGGGATGGCTTTGAATTCCTGCAAATTCTCTCCCTCCCGGCCTCGGATGCGGACGATTTAACGCGCAGGATCAGCCGCCTCGTTCAAGACGAAAATGCAACTCCCATTCTTCATGCCATCGCCTTACCCGAGGATAGAAGGCAGCAGGCGTTGAATCGTCTGGATGAGGCCATCCGGGCGATGCGGGACCATCACGTCGATACATACCGTGTGCTGATCCAACAAGCGGAGCGACTGAGCGTATGGGGGAAAAAGATCTCATTGGATCGCATCTGGGATCTGGAGCGCATGACAACCGAACTCAGAATTCTGGCCTGCCGGAAGGAACCGCGATTGTCGAAAAATGAGCGCCGCTATGGATTGGGCACCACAGAACCGGAAGCGGTCTGGAAGCTAGATCGCATCGCCGAGGGGCATCCGATTTTCTTCAGTGCGCTCGCCTGGTTCCTCGATCGAGGCAATTCACTCCTGATCATGAAAGGCAATCACGATGTTGAGTTATTCTGGCCCGGAGTGCAGGACCGAATTCGCGAGTTGATCCTCGACGCCGCGGTGGATTTACGCCTTTCCGATCCCGCCTGGTCGACGGAGGCGACCGCGCTGCTCCAAAATCCAGAACAATTAGGAGAGTATGTCCAAACCCAATGCACATTCGAACCCTGGATTTTCTACGAGCCCAGCGTGGCCTACATCGAACATGGCAATCAATACGAGTTGGCGGATTATTTCGAAAATTTCGTCTATCCCACTTTACAGATCGATGACCAACGCCTTCGTCTCCCGTCAGGCTCTTTCTTCGTGCGCTATTTTTTCAACAAGGTCGAAGCTACGTTCCCCTTCGCAGATAATTTGAGACCGATAACGCGTGTCATCACCTGGTTTTTTAAAAATCGTTTTAAAGACACGATACGCTTGTTTACGGAACACTCGTCAGGCTTGTGGAAATTCGTTAAAGTCCTCATCTCACGCAGCGTGAAGGATTATTTTAGCGATCGAAGTAGATCCAAACTCCGCTTTCGTAAAGTGCGTCCGGGTGAGGAATTAAACGCGGCCGAAGAATGGCAATCGGCAGCAGACAACTATCATGTGTACACCCATGTCCATCTGGCTCGGGGAAACCTGACCCACGAACACCTTGAGCGGATTGAGGACGAAGCCTTTGTAAAACGTGTTATTCCCTTGCATAAAATCTTTCGTTTTGCGGTTATCGCCATGCCGCCTTTGTTGATCGGTTTCTTTCTGTTGCTCGTCTTTGTGGGGCCGTTCGTTTGGGAGTTCCTTGTATCCGACACTTTCGAGATGCTTTTCGATAACTATCTCAACCGGGCGATCATCTTGGGGGTATTCGGCTTCCTCCTCAAATCGATCCTGGCGCCGCTCATTTTTTCCCGTGATGAAGGGGTTGCAGCGCATGATTATCTGTTTTCCGCTTCAAAGAAAGTCTGGGAGATTCTCTCGGACCCCATGGGGTCCGAATCCGCGCCGCTTGTGCAATATCTCATCTTTGGACACACGCATGATCCGGACTGCCGTAAAGTAAACCAGGAACCTTCTTCGCCCTGGTACGTCAATACAGGTTCCTGGCTGCAGCGAGTAGATGAGATTGACAAATGGGACCAACTGCAACGAGATTACACTTACCTCGAAATCGTGATTGGTGAACAAACAATTGTCCCTGGCCTGTATCGCTGGAATCCGATTTCCGCACAGCCGGAACGCCTGCGCCGGCGGGAAACGAGAACTAAGGTAAATGACGGGTAAAGGATGCATGCGGATAACGCATAACGCCTAAGCGTTATGCGTTGTGGATGTCATCGCTGGCTGTCTCTGCAGCTTTCGACCCCGATCTGCGATCGAACCGATGCGGGATTACACGGTTTCCGCGGCAATCAAGTTGCGATAGGTCAAAGTCCAGGAGCCGGTGGTGAACGTGCGCGTAAGGCCGCTGGCCGCCAACAAGATCGGCAGGTAGAGCAGGATCCCGATTATGCTGCTGCCGATGCCAACAAGTTCGTTGCCGTTGGCCCATCCGATAATCAACGGTAGGACCATCAGGATGATGGGGATTGTCAGGATCAATCCGACGATGAAACCGCCGATCCCCAAGATCAAGCCCATGACGATGATTTCACCCGGATTCGTGCGCATGATCTCCCACGATCGTTTGAATGAGGTTATGATGTCGAGATCTTCGACGATCACGGCAACTTGTGTCAGCATGGTGTAGATCGAGAGCAGGATCGTCAGGGGAATCAACAAGCAGATGAGGGGGAGCAAGCATAACGCTCCGATTCCCAGCGTCAGAACAGAGAAGACGATCCCCGCAATGATCCCTGCGATGGCAATCACCAGCACCGCGAAGCCAATGATGAGTTGGATCGCTAACAGCTTCCAGAAATGACGGACTCCCTGCCGGAAAGATCGGGCTAACGTGGGGGTCTCGCCCATCTCGGCCATGTGGAAACCAGAGATCAGGCCGCCGTTGCCGATCGCCGATAACGCCCAAAGCACGAGTGCCAGCAAAATGATGGCGCAGACGGCGACGATGGCAATGGTGATCCAGGTCTCTTCCGGAACTCCCTGTATCCAATTTTCGAGTCGGGGGAATTCACCTGCGTTGAAACGGTACTCTGTAGATCTGCCTGCGTTTCCAGAGCTCTGGCTGCTGCTGCCGGAACAATTGGCCAGGATGCCCAGGACCCATAGTCCTTTATTCTTCCAGGTGATCTCCCAGGTGCGTTTGAAAATATTTGCGATATCCATGTGTTTTCCTTTCATGAGCGTCTTTCGCGTACAGGATGATCCTACAATAGGAACTCCACATTCACTCCATAATGGGCCCTCATTTAGCTGACAATAAACCTACGCGGTGGGTTGCTCTTGGAACTGTGCAATCCGTATGACCGCCTCGTTGAGTTCCTTTGGCATCCGCTTTGCCCAGGTGATCAATCAACTGCGATATGGACACGTACTCATTGTTTTATAATTATGGAAGCAACAAATCGACGTATGCGGAAGAGCGCACATCCTTGCACACGCATTCAGATTTGGGGGTGTCTTTCATCTCCTTTTTCTTGATCTGGGCAGCAGTCTGGGGTGCTACGACAAATTTCACATTGGTACGGAAGCCCGAGTTCGTGCCTGGCAAAAGGCATGACTTGCGTTCGGCATGTACAGCGTGAAGCGCAGTCGCATAACGTCGTGCAGTTCATCGAGGAGGCAGACGATGCCCGATGCGTCGGGAATGCAAACAGGTGCCTGGGCGGCGAGGGAGCTGCAGTCTTGGCGTGAGCGCACGCTACGCAAGATTTTAATCGCCATACTCGTTGCGGGAGTCATCCCCATTACGCTCACGTTGTACAGAGCCTATCAAATACCCCATCACCGTTCCGCAGCCGCGAGCGCGGTTGTGGCATATCTCCTGGTGATCCTGCTACTTGTCCTGAAGCGTCTCCCGCACCGCGTGAGAGGTTGGGGGATGCTGCTGGGTGGCTATGTGCTTGCTGCGGAGACGCTGGTTGCCGGTGGGATGATCGGCAACGGACGTTTAGTTCTGGTCGCCATTCCAGTGGCGGCGATCGTGTTGATTGATGTGCGCTCGGGAATCGTGGCAACTGTGCTGAGCTGGATTCTCTACGTTGGCTATACAATCGGTGCATCTCAGGATGCATTTGCACAATGGATGGTGAATCCCAATCCTGCACTTTCTCCTTTCACCTGGATTTTCGAGATCATCGCATTTACTGCGATGCTGACGGTATTCACGCTGCACGTTGCGTTGATCGTTCAGGTGCAAGGTAGACTGCTCCTGCGGGTGGAACGTTCGGCGGTGGCGTTGGATGCGGCCCGGGCCCGAGTTTCTACGGCGCGCGAACAGGAACGTCGAACCGTCGCCGGCCATCTGCACGACGGTCCCGTTCAGGATTTAATCGCCCTGAGTTACCAACTCAGCGACTATCGTGATCAAGCGCATGACACGAAACTGACGGAGGCGCTGGAAAACGCGGTGCGGGAGGTTCAACGCATCATGCGTACCGTACGTGATGCCTGCAGCCGCTTACGCTCCGGCGGATTGGATGCGATGGGGTTGGAAGCATCGATGGCCGAACACACCACCCGGTTGATGGAGAAGACCGGTCTGACGGTTAATCTCGATGTGCCCGAAACCCGTTCGTTGCCCGACGAATCTATCACAATGCTGCTTCTATCGACGTATAAGGAAGCTGTGAATAACGCGGCGAAGCATTCCGGTGCTCGCGAGGTGTGGGTGAAACTTCGCCTGGATGACAACCAGTATGAATTGGAAGTACGGGATGAGGGGCAGGGTTTCGTCAAACCCGAACAACTCGATGCGATGGAATTGGATGGGCACTACGGCTTAGTCATGATGAAGGAGCGCCTGGAGAAAGCGGGAGGCTATTTGGAGGTGCGATCGGAGGTGGGACGCGGGACGACGGTCCGCGCTTGGGGAAGGTGTGGAAGCGGCTCAACCACGACCGATCGAATACCGAACGAGGTCGAGACCGATGCATGACTCCACGCAATATACATCGAGGATCGAGGTGCATGAATGAACATACGTGTCGTGTTGGCAGACGACCATCCAGCGATCCGTGCCGGCATTCGTTCCAAATTGGAGCAAGCGCGCGACATTGAAGTTGTAGGTGAAGCCGGTGACGGTCTCGAAGCGTTGAAGTTAATCGAAAGGCTGCAGCCCGACGTCGTGCTGCTCGACTGCCGGCTGCCTGAAATGCCGGGATGGCAGGTGGCGACAGAGGTTCAGAAATTGGACTTTAAGACGAACATTGTCGCCCTGAGTGCATTCACGGAGGACGAGGAAATTTACAGCATGCTTCAAGCTGGCGTAAAGGGTTACGTGTTAAAGGACGAGGCGTTGGACACCGTTGAGCAGGCAGTACGGAACGTAGCCCAGGGAGATGAGTGGTACAGCATGCAGGTTATGCGCAAGGTGGCTGCCTGGGCGCGCGGCGAAAAGGAAGGACCAATTTTGGCGGATCTGACGCCGCGCGAGATCGAGGTGCTTGGATTGCTGGGAAGGGGGCTGGATAACGGCGAGATCGCAGAAGAATTATGCGTCAGCACACAGACGATCAAGAATTACGTCCATTGCATCTACAGCAAGTTGGGGGTAAAGAACCGCGTAGAGGCGGCGAAGATCGCCGTACAGTTGGGGTTGGATCGAGCATCCAGGGAATAAGAGTACCCGCGTACCCTGGCAAAACCCTACCCGTGTAACTTCTAAAGAGCTCATCTCTAGCATACCATTTACTGCGTGTATCCCGTTAATCGTAGTTACCGCGGCTGCTTAGGTATGGATGTACACGTGTTCAGCATTGGAGCAGCAATGCGTCCACGCAGTTGCCGAGAGGATGGAGCGAGATTCGAAACGAGATGAACATCCGCATATTGCTGGTCGACGATCACGCCGGCGTGCGTCAGGGAATCCGCAAAGCGATCGAAGCTGCACCCGGGTTGCAGGTGGTTGCGGAGGCAGCGACGGGTGCGGAAGCACTTCGGTTGGTGGAGCAAACGAATCCCGATGTGGTCTTGCTGGATTGCAAACTGCCGGACATCTCAGGTCCGGCGGTGGCCCAAGAAATCCGGGATCGAGACTTGCCGACGCGTATTCTGGCGATGAGTGCATTTACGGATGAAGAATTCGTTTGGGGTATGTTGGCGGCCGGGGCGATGGGATACCTGTTGAAGGAGGAAGCGCTGGAGAAGGTCGATTGTGCCGTTCGATCCGTTGCAAACGACGATGCATGGTACAGCCAGGGCGTGATGGATATCGTTCTCGATTTTAGAAATAGTGAGGATCCGAACACCCTTTGCGAGTGAACATGCTGGACTTGATACAGCGAGGCCATTGGATCGGTTGGGAATATTCTTTTCAATTTTGAAGGAGGAGTCTGGATTTATGAAAGACACGTTTATCCTGAGTGGCCTCTGTATCTCTATCGCGCTAATGATGCTGCTGCCAATCCTCGTGATCGTTTTGATTCAACTCAGAAAACAAGGTCGATTGAATATCGATCTCCGCCGAGGGCGCAGTCTCAAGCGAGTGCTGCTTATTTTGGCAGTGGTTGTTGTTGGAATAGGGGTATTCGCAGTGGCTGCTGAGTATGTCCAGGATTCGAGTGCATACCGGAAAGGGGTTCAGGCTTGTCAGGCGGAGGATTTCCTGACTGCCGTCGATTTCTTTGATCGCATTATTTTCAACTCAAGATTTACGGACATTGGAAAATTCCTTGATAAAGCTTCGGACGAAAAGGTGTCCTGCTTTGATCAAATGGCTGCTGTTAGCAAAACAAACGGTGATTATGGCATGGCACTCGTCGCATATGCCGGTTTGATTGCATCCAGCGCCGACCAATCTGTATTTGAATCCGCCCGCACTGAAGTCGAGACCATCTTCACTCAAAACGACCCTGCCAGTCTTGCCAACATCGAGATATGTGAGCTGATCGACATCCTTAAGGAACAAAGCGTAGTTCCTCAACAGGAAACCACTTTGCCGCCGTTATATCTGGCTTGTGGGCGCATCTATCTGCAGGAGCGTGAGGATTTCAAAGCGGCGATCGATACGTATCAGTTGCTCATCGATCAGTATCCAGATTCAGAAGCGGCTTCCAGCGCCGCGGAGGAGCTGGAGGCGACGTACTACGCGGCAAGCCTGGACACCGGTGAATACGGAAAATCCCTGATCCGAGATTCATGGGCGCAGGTGTGTGACAGTGAACCGGCCACGTCGCCTGCCGTTGGGTTGGTGCAGAGTGAACCCGGCAAGGCGTGGTTCGGGGGATCGGAATTTGAGCTGCCTGGCGCAGTACAAGCATCAAGTCCCGGTCAGTTTCATTATGCGATTTGTATAGAACGGGGCGTCAAAGTTATCGAGTCGTGCTTTTACAGCGGAGGGGTTACCTCCTCCAGAGGAAAGCACTGGCTCAGCGTAGATGTTCGGGACACTCGCACCACAGAAGTCATCAGTGCGCAAACCTTCTTTGGTTCGAACCCGCGCGATTGTCCTAAAACGGTTACAGAAGGTTACAAGCTCACAGGAAGCAACCCATCAAACTCATCGGCCTTCGACTGGGTGATGGAGATCCTGGATGGGATCATAACCGGCCAATAAGATCGGCCTGCCAACATAAAGATTATAGAGGGCCGGATTTCATGAAGAGAGAAAAATCAGATGTATTCCGATGAGCTCGTTCCGAAATTTAGCCGAAAAGCAATGAGTTTTTTGCGGGATGGTTTTGGGGATTTCTTGAAGGCGAAAACCTTCCTAGAAGGACGAAAGCAATGCGTCACTGCGATGTGCTTATTGGGAACACTCCTCTTGAACGCCTGCAACGGTGTCAACCAGGACACCGCTGTGGAATCAATGCCTTCAACGGCTGCGCCAACTGCTGCACGAACCAACACTCCGAGTATCGGGCTGCACGTCACGACTTGGCCATTGGATGTCGGGCAACTCGAAAGCGTCGAGAGCTTGGTCCTGCACGGCGATTCGTTGATGCTGTTCCCAGACGAAATTTTACGGATGAAGAACCTCAAAGAACTGGATCTGGAAGGTAACGATTTGATTGAAATCCCCGCGGAGATCGGCCGATTGGAAGACCTCGAAAGGTTGGTTTTATCCTACAACCTTATCTCTGAATTGCCCCCTGAAATTGGCCGGTTGGGAAATTTGAAAACCCTGATCCTTTCAAACACGCCTTTCCTTTCGGAACTGCCCCCCGAGATTGGGTGGCTCGAAAACCTCGAAGTGCTGGAGCTGGAAGGGTCTGCGCTGCGCGAGTTGCCGCCGGAGATCGGTCAGTTAACCAGTCTGCGTGTCTTGAATCTGCGCGATTGTCAACTAACGGCACTGCCGCCAGAAATCGCACATCTGGAAAATCTGGAAACGCTCATCTTGAGCGAAAATCTTTTTGAGGAATTCCCCATCGAAGTTACCCAACTGAAGAATCTCCGAGAATTGGATCTGGGCAGCAATCATATAACGGAATTGCCTGTTGAAATCGCCGGGCTCGAAAGCCTGGAGATTTTACTCGCGGATAACAATTCGTTGCGCCATTTGCCTGCGGAAATTGGGTCGCTGGCGAACCTGCGTACATTGGATTTGACTGCGATCGACATGGCGACACTGCCGGCGGAAATCGGCCAGTTGAAAAACATGCGAACGCTGACGGTATCCTGGAGCATGCTTTCGGAGCTCCCGCACGAGATCGGTCAGCTCTCAAGTCTGGAGGCATTGAATCTCAGCGGGGATTTATTGACGGCTCTACCCGCCGAGGTCGGCATGCTGACTCAACTGAAGTCCCTGGATGTGTCCAGCAACATGATCGAGGTCTTGCCGCCCGAAATGGGCCAACTTCAAGCGCTTGAATCGTTAATTTTATACGGCAACTTTATCGCCGTCGTGCCGCAGGAGATTTGCCAAATCCCGGAGTTGTTCATCGATCCACCGTCGTTATGCGGTGGTTGAGCCAGGCTCAATGTGGGCTTGTCCGATACCCGGACGTGAAGTGTGGTGACGAACAGCAGGACTCTAGCGAAAAGGAGGGAAGGCAATGAGATGTCGAAAATGTGGAAGGATGTTTGAGGAATCGATCATGATCGGTGGAGGCGCAGTACAGGTCGCAGTATGTGGTGTTTGTCCGGTGAACAACGTGTATGCCATTTGCAGTAACTGTGCCGACCTAGAGCAGGTCAAGCAGTCTGCTTGTCCGCAGTGCGGTGCCAGGAATCTGTGGCAGATTCGCAGCGTCGATCCGCGCTGAAGGTTCGAGATATTCGGCAAGTCGTCATCCAGCCGTTCGAAGATTTCCATTCAGAAAGAATGTCCTAAACAGTAAAGGAGAGGTGAAATGTCAGAGCCATCACAAAACGTAAAAGCCTTGCGCAATAAAATCCAAAAATATTTA
>Ga0315534_1000198_pt1 | contig 38838 bp, 37 predicted proteins | sample SalMarSW160240MG_FD_203094 | JGI IMG/M metagenome (GOLD analysis project Ga0315534, IMG submission 203094) | Salt marsh sediment microbial communities from the Plum Island Ecosystem LTER, Massachusetts, United States - Salt Marsh Sediment SW1602-40 ... | reverse complement strand
TTCTTTAAATTTAAGGGGAGCGTGTGAGTGGGATTGCAACAATCAATGCATTTTGTTATCAGCAAACGGCAATCTAAGGCTTGAAACATCTGACCTGACGGGACAGGCATCAGTTAATGTGCGGATAATCTTAAAAGCGTGGCGACTGCCGGTATCGTTCCATAGTTCGTAGGCGTGCAGGGGGGTCAAAGCGGTCCGGCTACCCTGCAGTTCGCGCATGGTTTGCAGAATATCCATCAATGAGACAAAATCCCGGGAAAGATTTCCATAGATATCCGCGCTCTTGTTGCTGATTGTATCTGAAAGTTGTTGATAGGCGGTGCGTCCAAGATCGACAAAATAACTGACCTTGACCATGCGACGCTCGGCCTGTTTCGGGAACAAGCCGGAAAACAGCAGACATTGATCGCCCACATCACGCAGCTTTTCATGACGTGTACGTCTTTCAGTCGAGGTGTTATTGAGATAATCGAGGGCAATCACCCGTGCTAGCATATGCGGATTACTGGCGAATCGCATCAACAGAAATACCAGGTAGCTTTCCAGGTCCTCACTCAGGACACAGCTAGCTGCACATTCCGCTTCACTTACAAGCGCATGCCATTGGGCGGTGGATGTAGGTTGTAACACGAGTTTGGCCATGTCAGCTCCTTCCTTCCTCACTATATCGGCACGCTACAGCCTCAACTTAAGTGATTCGGATCTTAATTTTGTTGTTTCCCAAGAGGAGTTTAGGATCGACAGAGTCTATGCGTATCCTGAAGCGTATTGCTTGATACCTTGAATGACGAATCATTGATGGTGGTTGCCACAGAAAATGGACTGTTTCGCCTGCCAGTCATGGCGGGATAAAGAAATTTAAAACATCCAGATCGCAAGGTATACTTTGTTGGCTGAAAATGGATTAGTGCTAACACAATCAACAGACACAACTATCATGCGGAAATCCAAGGATTCACATAGAACAACATTTCAGGGTTTGATCCTCCTGTTACAGGATTATTGGGCCGGCCAGGGCTGTGTAATACTACAACCCTATGACATGGAGATGGGCGCCGGTACCTTCCATCCAGGCACTTTCCTGCGCGCGATCGGCCCCGAACCCTGGAGTGCCGCGTATGTTCAACCGTCACGACGTCCTACTGATGGGCGTTACGGTGACAATCCCAACAGGCTGCAACACTATTATCAATTCCAGGTGACCATTAAACCGTCACCACTGGATTTGCAGGAGATCTATCTGAACTCCCTCAAGGAGTTGGGTATCGATCCTCTGGTACACGACATTCGCTTTGTCGAGGATAACTGGGAATCACCAACACTGGGTGCGTGGGGACTGGGTTGGGAAGTATGGTTAAACGGGATGGAGGTCACTCAATTTACCTATTTCCAGCAGGTCGGAGGACTTGATTGCCGCCCCGTAACCGGCGAGATTACCTATGGCCTCGAAAGAATTGCCATGTACCTGCAGGGCGTCGAAAGTGTATTCGACCTGGTATGGACAGATGGTCCCTCTGGCACAGTTACATACCGGGATGTCTTCCATCAGAATGAGGTGGAGATGTCTGCCTATAATTACGAATACGCCGATGTGAACAAATTATTTTCATGGTTTGATGACTGCGAGAGAGAGGCGAAAATGCTCCTTGATGCAGATCTTCCATTGCCGGCTTACGAAATGGTGCTGAAGTCTTCCCACCTGTTCAACCTTCTTGATGCTCGACATGCTATAGGTGTGACGGAGCGTGCACGCTATATCGGGCGCATAAGAACTCTTGCTCGGACAGTAGCCGAAATCTATTACGACAGCCGCGAGAAACTTGGATTCCCTTTGTGCCATACCAATGCATCTGCTGCATAATCGATGGGTATACATAATCGGATTTGTAACACGGGTATTACAGTACTCCTCATAAGGGGCATCACTAGTGACCGGTAAAAGCGATTTCCTGTTCGAAATAGGTACCGAGGAACTTCCTCCGAAGGTATTGCGAAAACTCGGGGAGTCATTAGCCAGTGGAATAATCAAGGGATTGAATAAAAATAGCCTTGGTTGTTCAGATCATCGATATTTCTGCACGCCCCGGCGTCTTGCAGTGTTGATATACGAGCTTGATACCATACAGCCTGATAGCACGATCGAGAGGCGTGGCCCTGCTCTGACGTCGGCGTTCGACGGGCAAGGTAATCCAACCCGGGCGGCGCTGGGTTTTGCGCAGTCCTGTGGGGTCAGTGTCGATGAGCTTGAAACACTTGAAAACAACAAGGGCGCATGGCTGGTCTTTCGCCAGTCGCAACAAGGTCGACCGGTTGCCGATCTGTTACCCGGTATTATCGGGGAGACCCTGACGAACCTTCCTGTTCCCAGGTACATGCGCTGGGGTGATCTTGACAGCGGATTTGTAAGACCGGTGCATTGGATGGTGGCGTTATTAGATGATGAGATTATAGACACGGGCATGTTCGGTATCCACGCAGGTCGCGAGACACGCGGACATCGTTTTCACCATAACAAGGCATTATATATCGCCGAGCCGGGCGCATATGCACCTTTGCTTGAAAGCGAGGGGCATGTGATGCCGGACTTCACTGATCGCATGGAGGCTATCCGTGCCCAGATCATGGAGCTGGCGGTGTCGGTGCGGGGGAAAGCGGTGATTGATGAAGAGCTTCTCAACGAGGTTACCGCCATGGTTGAATGGCCTGTTTCACTGATTGGCAAGTTCGAGCAGCGATTTCTGGAGGTCCCTCCTGAGGCCCTGATTTCTGCAATGAAAAGTCACCAGAAATATTTCCATGTCGTCAATACACAGGGCGAATTGCTGCCTTATTTTATTACAGTCAGTAATATCGAGAGTCGGGATCCTGCTGTAGTTTGCACCGGCAACGAAAGGGTTATTCGGCCGCGTCTTGCAGATGCCGCTTTCTTCTGGAACCAGGACCGCAAACACCGGTTATCGGACAAAAGTAACGATCTTAAACATGTTGTATATCAGAACAAACTGGGTTCCCTGTATGACAAGACAACACGAATTTGCGATCTTGCTATCAGTATTGCTGGTCTGCTGGAAGGTAACAGGGGATGGACTAAACAGGCGGCCTTATTGGCGAAGTGTGACCTGATGACTGCCATGGTGGGGGAATTTCCGGAATTGCAGGGCACGATGGGACGTTATTACGCCCTGCACGATGGTGAACCACCGGAGGTTGCACAGGCCATAGATGAGCAATATATGCCGCGATTTGCTGGCGACGAACTACCTGCAACGACCACGGGTCAGGCATTGTCCATCGCTGACAAGATCGACACCCTGTTCGGCATATTCGCCATTGGCCAGTTACCTTCGGGTGACAAGGATCCCTTTGCCTTGCGGCGTACCGCACTGGGCGCCTTGCGCATCATTATTGAAAGACGCTTGCCACTGGATCTGGTTAACCTGCTAAACGAAGCATCAAAGTTGTACCACAAGCATAATAATCTGAATATTAAGGAAAATGTTGCCGGGCAGGTATACGAATTCATGATGGAGCGCTTGCGTGTGTATTATACCGAAGCAGGTATCGAGCATGATGTTTTTGAAGCAGTGTTATCCCGTAAACCGACAAGACCTTGTGATTTCGATTCACGCCTGCGGGCTGTTGAGAATTTTCGCAAGCTACCCGAAGCAGAGAGCCTGACTGTCGCCAACAAACGGATTCATAATATCCTGCGACAGGCAGGGGACATAATACCCGAGAACATGGATGACAAGCTATTCAAGGAAGACGCGGAACAGGTACTTGCCGCACGAATGTCCACCCTTACTGACGAAGTGCATCCGCTGCTGAGCGCGGGTGAGTATACGGAGGCATTGAAACGACTGGCTACGTTACGCAGCCCTGTTGATGACTTTTTTGATAATGTCATGGTGATGGCGGATGACAAGGACATTCGCGTGAATCGTTTGGCGCTACTCAACAACATGCACAACCTGTTTATGCGGGTGGCGGATCTTACCCGCCTGCAAATGCATAACCAAGTAAGTTCAGTGTGATATGCAGCTTGTAATACTGGATCGCGATGGAGTAATCAATGAGGACTCCGAGGATTTCATAAAATCAGCGGAAGAATGGCACGCGATTCCTGGCAGCCCGGAGGCGATTGCGCGGTTGACGCATGCCAATTACCGGGTGGTGGTGGCCACCAATCAATCTGGTATGGGAAGAGGGTTCTTCGATATTGGCGATTTCAATCGTATTAATGAAAAGATGAATCGTGAAATAGCCAATGCCGGTGGACACATAGAAGGAATCTTTTACTGCCCGCACCGGCCCGAGGATAAATGTAACTGCCGTAAACCTGAACCGGGATTGTTGATTGAAATTTGTCGCCGTTTGCACTGTGATCTTGAAGGAGTTCCTGCTATCGGCGATTCGCTCCGGGATATCAAGGCGGCGCAGACGGTGGGTGCGCGACCGATCCTGGTACGCACTGGCAAGGGCCGTAAAACGGAATCAGGCTCAAAAGACCTTGCTGATATTGAAGTGTATGATGACCTTGCGTCAGCTGTCGATGCGCTGTTAAGCGTGTAATACAGGAATGCTTGTACTTAGATCCTTGCTTTTTTCGCTTGTCATGGGAATATCGATCCTGGTGTTTGCACCTCTCAGTGTCATGACCTTTCCGTTTCCCTTCGTTCTGCGTTATCGCTTTATAACTCAATGGGCGCGTTTCAATCTGTGGTGGCTGAAGAAGACATGCAATCTCGGTTATACTGTAAGCGGTACGGAAAATATACCTGCCGAAAACGCGATCATCTTGTGTAAGCATCAATCGGCATGGGAAACCCTGGCCTTGCAGCGAATCTTTCCGCCGCAGATATGGCTGTTAAAGCGCGAACTCTTGTGGATACCCTTTTTCGGCTGGGGTCTGGCTATGCTGGAACCGATCGCCATCGACCGCAAGTCCACTAAAAAGGCTATGCGCCAGTTAATAGATCAGGGTACCGAGCGCCTGCGTAATGGACGGTGGATAGTGATATTCCCGGAAGGTACGCGTATTGCGCCGGGTAAAAAGGGACGTTATGCTCCGGGTGGCGCGAGGCTTGCCAAACACAGCGGCTATCCCGTCGTGCCCGTCGCCCACAATGCCGGTGAATTCTGGCCGCGCCGCGGATTTATCAAACGTCCCGGCACGATAAAGGTGGTCATAGGACCGGCCATCGAAAGTCGCGGTATAACCGTGGAAGAAATAAACGCCGCCGCCGAGACATGGATAGAAGATACGATGCGGAAGATCTCGCAGACCTGATGGAATGGTATTTGTGCACACTCGCAGCCTTGCCTTGCTCGTATGCAGCAAGGATGTGCCGTCACTTAGATTATAAATCCGTCCAGTTGCCCGTATCCAGAAATTCGAATACGCCATCACCATCTTCATCGACCTCGATCTGATAGCTGGCATTGGACAGTGCTGTCAGTCTCGCCTTGGCAGGGCCGTTTGATCCGTTTTTACCGGTGATCACTAATATACCCGATGAAGGATAATCATCACCGTTGACAAGATCAAACGGCGTTGTTGTTGTCAGATCCACATATCCGTAATCGTGATCGTAGAGTCGACCACTGACAGTCATGGATACAGAAGACAAGTTGTCGGTGAGTGTCATAACATAATTTTCTGCTTTATAGGTCTTACTGGTCGTGTTGTCCTGCATCACCATATTCATGGTCATGGTTTTAGGATCAGAGCTTGGATTAAATGTAATATCACCGTCAGCTGCAAAGGAATCACTCCCTGCCGTTACCGCCAGATTGTCAAACGACATCGCAATCTGTCCGAATACCAGTGTGTCCGGATTGAACTGACCGGAAAATGTCAGGCTTCCTGAAAGTGTCGCACCTTCTTCGCAATATGAGCTGAAAGTGAAGGTGCCGGTGAAATTATAGGTAGTATCATCGACAGACAGGGTATAGGTGGTATTGCCGCCACAACTGCCGGGAAACGATGCCGAGTCTGAAATCGTTGCACCGGTGTTGAAGTTGGCGTGATTCTGATCAAGTGATAAATGATCGACAGAATTTCTCGCAACATGCGACAGGATCAACAAGCGAGGTTGTGAGGATTTTTGATTTTCAGTCTGTTGGACGCCAAGTATACCGCCGAGCGTATTGCCCGTGTTACCGTTTTGATATGCTGTATACGCGATATTTTCACCGTTCGACTGGGTTATGACGGCCTTGCTGGTTGATCCGGTATAACTGACGGATGCCAATCCGCTGCCGACTCCGCCGCCACCGCAGCTGACAAGGACAGATAATATGGGCAATAACAGCAATTTCATAAATGGGTTTTTCTGTGCATACATTATAGCACTCCCCGGTCCGGTGTATTGGTGTCACTGTAAAATCTGGTGATATCAATGTGGATATTGGTCGGATATCGTCTGTATCAAGTGGTTATTTAGTAACAGATTGTGAACAGAGTCACACTCACAGATATTATTTCCGTATTTCCTTGTGCCTGGGCTAGAATACGTGCAAGTTTACATCTGGACACAGGATTTCATGGATGAATTATTGACAAACCCGGTATTCCAGGCTGCCGTAATACCATTTATCGCTGCACTCGTGGCCGGTCTGATTTTGAATCGTCTGGGGTCGCATGGGGTGGGAGTGATTATTGTTATCGGGTTTCTCTTCTGTGCATGGCTGATCGTAGACTTCAAGTTATCGCCTCTAACAAGTACTCGCAAAATCATCCTGCTCGGTGCGATTGCAGCGTTTACCGGGGTGGTATTGGATATCTATCCACTTAGCCGGCGTTACATCCCGTATATCCTGTTCACCACCGGCGCCATTGCTGCATTATGGATCATATGGCCTGTATTGGTGCGCAAAGAAGCCGGGGAATTCTGGTTCATGGCAACAGGATCCTGTATTTATGCCGGATGGATGATGGTCTCAATGGACCGATTGAGGATAATGCCCATACGTGCGGGAAGTGCAGCATTGGCTCTGGGAGTCGGGACTGGATTATCTGCAGTCATGGGTGCCTCGGCGTTGCTCGGACAACTGGGTTCATCAGTCGCGGCCGCCAGCGGCGCCTATCTGTTGCTGGCGTTGTTTTTTCCTAATCAATCAGCAGGTTCTGCACTAACCATCCCAGTTGCGATGTTATCCGGATTGCTTGGAATTGCCGCAAACGTTTACGCCACATTACCCTGGTATACACTGCCGTTATTAGCGATAATACCACTGTTGGCCTGCATTCCGTTACCGGAACATAAACCACTCTTGTTAAAGATGGTATTGCTGGTGTTGGCAACCATGCCAGCAGCGATCGGAGCCATTATTATTACATGGGGGGTGGAAGGCGCCCCGCCGATTTGATGTGAATCGAGATATAAATTTCAAGTTAAACAACAAGGAGTATTAAATATGAGAAAGATGATCTTAGGATTCGTGTTGTCCTGTTTGCCATTTGCGGTTTTTGCAGCGAAGGAAAACTATACCATTGACCCATTGCATACCTTCCCGAATTTTACGATCAGTCATCTGGGTTTTTCGACGATGCATGGCCGATTCGGCAATACCACCGGAAAACTCACAATGGATACAGCCAATAATACAGGATCTGTCGAAGTCGCAATCGATGCGACTTCAGTGGATACAGGATATAAAAAGCGCGATGATCATTTACGATCGCCGGATTTTCTAAACGCAACGGAATTTCCCGAGATTACATACAAGTCCACAAAGGTTACGATCAACGGTGACAAGGCAATTGTTGAAGGTAATCTGACCATCAAGGGTGTGACGAAACCTGTCACGCTGGATGTGCAGCGCATTCATTGCGGTAGCAACCCAATGAAAAAGGAAGAATATCGTTGTGGTTTCGATGCGACGGCAGACATCAAGCGTTCGAATTTTGATGTGACATTCGCCTTGCCTGCAATTGGTGATGATATGCGCCTGATGTTTGAAGTGGAGGCAATCAGGGACTAGTCTCGATGTTACTTTTTTTGGAAAGGCCCGCTGATGCGGGCCTTTTTGTTAGTGTTTCTGTATGGCCTTTAATCTATATGATAAACGTTATGATTCCCCCGTCGGGATGCAAGTAGAACAATTTAAAACTATGTGATTTTCCATAAAACGCCTATCATTGTATTCGCTCGTAATCACAAGGAAATAAAGTATTTTACTTGTAAATAACAAACGGGAGAGCCGATGTGAAACTGAATAGGTCCATCTGTGTATCGATTTTTGTTGTTATTCTAGCCGGCTGCGCATCGACAATCACTCCGGACGAGATGAAGGCTGCGATAAAAGATTTTGATCTGCCTGTATTGCCCCAAATCGGTAAGGCGGTTGTATACGTTGTCAGGCCATCAAATGCGTTCAAACAGGACAGCTTCAAGGTGTATATCGATGACAAGCAGCATGAATCAGAAATTGGTTATACAAAGGGTTTACAATACATCTATTTCAGTATTGAGCCGGGCAGGCATACCGTCCTGTCGAAAGCGGAGAACTGGGCTGAAAAAGTCATTAACGTTCAAGCCGGAGAAATCATTTACATCCAGCAGGTAGCGGAAAGAGGTACCATGATGGCCAGGAATTCACTTTATTCACCCTTTGATTATCAGGGCAAATATTACGTGAAAGTGCTGAAATTAGGCTCGATTATACGAAATGATGTGAACTAGTATCGGGCTATAAATTCATACACTTCGCTTGTATTATTACGTTATCTGCACACATACAACCGGACTGGAAGCCCGTGACATCATTGTAATTGGCCTTGACGATATTGTTCTCGGCGTGTATGTCTTTGGGGGTAGGCATCAAGGACCGGAATATGACGGACCTTTTTGGCTGCGAGTGAATATTACAACTTCATAGGGTGTCCGAACTTCGGTGATCGAAACGATTGGCGAGGGCATGAAGTGCCAGATTGAAAGTTGTTCCCAGGTGACAACGTGCAAGGTATCGGGCAACATCTCCTCCAGATCGCGTTCAGTAATATTGTCTATCAGTAGCGCATTCTCTGATAGGATTAGGCTTGAGAATCTTTTTATGCGATAGTCTTGATCGCCACAGCAAGTGATTCATCCGGCTCTGTGTTACCACATCCGACGTTATCAGAACTGCGATTCAATATTCCCGCATGCTGCTCATCTTTATATGGTAGCTGTATTAATGATGCAATGATAATTGTGAAGCAACTGTTTTAACGAGTCATATACATACAGCTGTAATATTTCTATCGGAACGAGTGTCCGGCTCTTGCTCCGACCATATTCCCCAGCTAGTAGTATTCCTGTGTATTCATGTTTTATTCATCGAATTCCTTAAGGCTGGCGGTGTTACTGAGTACGGCGAATTGTGCCAGGGTGAGGGCCTCGCCGCGTAAACCTGGATCTATGCCCGCAGCCTTGATCTCACCGGCGCTCAATCTGCCTTTCAAGGTATTACGAAGCGTCTTGCGCCTATGCGAGAATGCCTGAGTGATAATTTGCTTGAAGATATCTTCATCAATCACTTCCACGGGTGGTTGTTGTCGTGGTGTCAGCCGGATAAATGCAGAGTCAACTCCGGGCGCAGGCTTGAAAGATCCGGGAGGGACGATAAACAAGCGTTCGACACTGCAATGATATTGTATCATCAGGCTTAGGCGGCCATAGGCCGCCGTGCCCGGCCTGGCTGCAAGACGGTCAGCGACTTCCTTTTGCAGCATGAAATGCATGTCCAGGATGCATGCAACCTGTTCCAGTAGGTGAAACATCAGCGGCGTGGAGATGTTATAAGGGAGATTGCCGATGATACGCAGCTTTTCTGTTTCTGAAACCAGATTGCAGAAATTAAATTTCAGGGCATCGGCACTGTGTATATGTATGTTATGTTTGTCCTTGAATCTATTCTGTAGTCGTACGACCAGATCCCTGTCCAGTTCGACTATATCAAGTCGCCATAAACCGGTTAACAGTGTTTGAGTCAATGCGCCTTTGCCGGGACCGATCTCAACGAGATGATCGCGTGGTTGTGGATTGATGACGTCGATAATATTCCGTATTACATTGGTATCATGTAAAAAATTCTGGCCGAAGCGTTTGCGGGGCCTGTGTCCATCCATGTGTTATATTTGCGCAGTTCGTGCCGTCTGTCTGTGCGTGAAAGACAGCCTGTTACTGATCATGAGATCTGCAGTTTTGATGGCGCTGACCAGGCTGGCGACGTCGGCTGTACCGCTACCCGAGAGCTCCAGCGCGGTCCCATGATCCACAGAGGTACGTATGAGAGGAAGGCCAAGCGTTATGTTGATGGCGTTACCAAAACCCATATGCTTGAGGACAGGCAGGCCCTGGTCATGGTACATGGCGATAAAAACGTCCGCCATGTCGAGATATTTCGGTATGAAGGCGGTATCGGCCGGCAGTGGTCCATGAATATTGAATCCTTCCGCTCGTAATCTCATGATTACAGGGACGATGATATCCTCGTCTTCATGACCCAGGTGTCCGCCTTCACCGGCGTGCGGATTGAGTCCACACACGACTATCTCTGGCTGATCGATCGCAAAAAACTCTTGCAGACCCTTGCGGGTTACCCTCAGGGTGTTTTCCACCAACTCAGGTGTTATGTGATCACTGACCTCACGCAGCGGCATATGAGTGGTAACCAGCGCGACGCGAAGCCCTGTCGTGGCCAGCATCATGACTGCATGCCGGCTTTGGGTTAGTTCCGCAAGAAATTCTGTGTGTCCGGTAAAATTGATACCGGCCTCATTGATTATGCCCTTGTGCACAGGTCCTGTTACTAGCGCAGCAAATTCACCACCCAGACATCCTGTTGTTGCTCTGCGTATTGCATCCAGCACGTAAGGCACATTGCGGCTATCCAGTTGCCCGGAGCGCGGTTTACGTGCACAGGGGAAATCGAGAACAGTCAGAGTGCCGGCCTGATGGGGCGTTGGCCCTGTTTCCTGCCGGTACTCCATTATTCGCAGCGGTAATCCTAGCATATCCGCTCGCTCGGAGAGCATGCCAACATCGGCGATGGCCACAACATCGAATGGAAAGGAATGTTGTGCCATCATGACCGTAATATCCGGACCTATTCCAGCAGGCTCGCCTGGCGTGAGGACAACGGGGTTGGCTTGTTTATCCATTTGGTTATTCGAGAAAGGTTGTTACACGATGATGTTACGTAGAAAGGAGGATGTATGTTTTATTCATCCAGACGATATTCTACATAGGCTTCATCGCGGATACGGCGCAGCCAGTTCATTTGTTCTTCCTCGACTTTTCTCTGAAAAAGTAATTCCCGGATGCGCGAACGCGTGAATGCCTCGGTATCGTCCATCTGGCGTCGGTCTTCAACCTGGACGATATGCCAGCCAAAGCGGGTCTTGAAGGGATCACTGATTTCACCCACTTTCAGTTTATCCATAACCTTTTCAAAATCAGGAACCATCTTTCCCGGTGTTACCCAGCCGAGATCTCCGCCGTCAGTGGCGCTCGCCTTGTCATCGGAGTATTTTATAGCCAATTTAGCAAAATCCTCTCCATTCTTTAGCCGCAGTTTGATATCGGCAAGCAGGTTCCTGGCATCTTCGTCACTGGTGAGCTTATCCGGTTTTATCAGAATATGACGCGCCTGGGTTTGTGTAACTATGTGGGGTTTTGCGCCCCTGTAATCGAGCAATTTGATGATATGAAAGCCGCTTGATGATCGGATGGGATCACTGATGTCGCCAACCTGCATAGAGGGGACAATCTCAGCAAACAGGGATGGTAGTTCGCCGGCCTTGCGCCATCCCAGATCGCCGCCTTCCAGTGCCTGCTGGCCTTCGGAAACACTGACTGCAACCTGGCTGAAGTCAGTGCCATTGCGAAGCTGTTCAAGTATCTGTTGCGCTTTTTGCTTTTTCTCACGAATCTCTTCTGGGTCTGCGGTTTCGGGTACGCCAATCAGGATATGTCCCAGGCGATATTCATCATCGGCATTTCCCTGGATCTTCTGGTTGGCAATGAAGTTGTCGATTTCCTGATCCGAAATATTGATGCGATTGTCGACATTACGCTGGGTGATCCGGCGAATAATGATTTCCTTGCGAATGTTTTCGCGAAACTCTGCAAAATCAAGTCCTTCTTGCTCCAGCGCATCCCGAAAACCACTCAAGGACAGATTATTTTGTGATGCTATGTTACTGATGGTGTTGTTCAGGGTTTCATCGTCGACACGAATACCGTTGGCCTCGGCCATTTGCAGCTGGATTTGATTAATGACTAATCGTTCTAGAACCTGTCTGCGGAGAGTGTCATCCGAGGGCATCCGTATATTCTGTTGTCGTAGCTGTAATTTGATGGCACCTAATTCCTTCTCCAGTTCTGTCTGCGTAACGATATCGTCATTGACCACGGCGACAATGCGGTCGAGCTCGACGGGGGTTGTAGTGGCATGGACAACGGCAAACGCCGGAATAATGAATAATGTAATCAATCGTATGATATGGATCATTTGTTACCTGTGATCTACTTGCCTTATTCAACGTAACCAAGGATGGACTCTTCCAGGGTTTCTTTGACGGAGCGGCCGAGATTGGCCAGCCCTTTCAATTCCAGCTGGACATAAATTGCGTTATCGTAAACTTCAGGATTGTCCGCTGTTGCGGCTTCCTGTAAATAATGGCGTGATACCAGGCTTATCTTCCAGCAACATGACTGGTATTCCAGACCGGAAAGGGTTTCCAGTAGCCGTTCGTCAAATAGGGAATAGTTCCAGCGCCCCATGATATGCCATGCTGGGCTCAATGGCCAGAGCAGTGATACATCCGTCTGATCCAGTTCTTCGCGCCTGTAACGATAGGAGAGGTTTATAATATGACGTTTTTCAGCCCGGTAACGGAACTGGATTCCACCCTTTGTTATTACACTGTTTTCAATGCCCCACTGCAGGTCGGTATCGACTGTTAAATGTCTGGTAATCAGAGTTCTCGCTTCGGCAACGATGTCCGACTGTGACGGTGTTTCAGTCGAAGATCCGGGTAATGTGACCTTGCGGTCCTGGAAATAGAAAATCTGGCCTATACTTCCCCGGATTCTCTCGATACCTGTTTCTTTGTTCAGCAAACGTGAGGTGATGGAGATGCTTACCTGGTTTGCATCCCCGATCCTGTCAACACTGCTGAAACGGTTCTCCTGAAACATTCGGGTAAAATTAAAATCGGGTAAGCCGCTATCAAAGACTGGTATGTCAGATTGATCCTTGTAAGGTGCATACAGGTAATAAAGTCGCGGTTCGAGTGTGTGCAGAAATTGTTGGGAGCCCCAATGTACGCCGCGTTCCAGAAAGATGCCGCCATCCAGACTGAATACAGGAACGGTACGCGTTAGCGTATCATCTGTCCCGGGAGGCTGACCCTGCAATTGATATTGCGTGTAATGAATGTTGAGCTTCGGGGATAGGAATGTCGAGATGGTTTTCATAGGAAAACTGATACTTGGCTGAATATCAAATCTGCCGCCCGTAACCCTTTCATTACGCTCAAAAAATACATACTCGCTGTTTAATTGATAGTTCATCTGATTTGTCAGCAACGGACGATTGGAGTTCAACTGGATTTGCGGTAATCTCTGATAGGGCCTTGATGCTTCCGGTATGGTTTCGTCGATTGTCTGATAACCCTGTACGCGTGTACGTGTTGTCCAGTCGTCACCGAGGTAGGTCAGTTCGGCGTTACGTTCCAGGTGCACGGTGGTCGTAGCGGTCAGGCCACCGGTGAAGTCCTTCAGATAATCCGCGTCCGAAACATAGTTAAGATTGATTGCACTATGTACGCGCGGGGCCAGTGTCCCCTCGTGGATGTAATGGAATGATTCCCTGTCATCCTGTGTGACCTTGTCATCAGGCAGATATGCAAGATTCAATATACCGTGACTATCGGGTGTCAAATAACGAAACTCGTTATCAAACAAGGTACCCCGGTTTGAGATAATTCGCGGGGTCAGTGTGTTATCAAGATTCGGAGCGATGTTGATGTAATATGGAATGGATATTTCATCGCCCGTATTGGAGCTTTTATAATCAGGCACTAAAAAGCCAGTTTTACGATCATCATTGATAGGGAAGCTGATATATGGGAGATAGAGAAAAGGAACGTGCTTGAATGACAAAACCACGTTGGTCGCACTGCCAGTACCTTTTGACTGGTTCAGTTTTATCTTGCTGGCCCGCATCAACCAGTCATTATCACCGTAGTCACATGTCGTATAATGGACTTTTCTAAGCACCGTAATATTTGGTCCCTGGAAGGTTGCGTCGCGTGCGCTACCGCGGCCATGCCAGTCATATAACTGGAAGTCCGTATCATGCAATATACCTGTCTGTTTGCCGAGCTCCATGCTGCCAGTTGTGCCCTGCACGCTTAGGCCTTCCTGTTGGTAGTGAATGTTGCTCCTGGCGTCGACTATATCCGTAGTTTTGTCATAGATTGCAGATTCAGCCTTGAGTAGTTGCAGATCATGTCTGATGCGTACATTACCATCAAGATTTATGACATTTTCCCTTATCGAGCGGGCCTCATCCGCTGTGAGGACTGTGGTTCCCGGAGGAGTATCTCCTGGTTCGATATCCTCGTGGAATCCGGATGCCCGGTGAGTGGAGCATAATGACCATTTGCTATCGTCTTCTTCAGCTGCTTGGAGAGTGGCAGATATTGCCATAAGCAACACCAAGGCAAAGGACGGCTTAAGATAAACAGGCCGGACGTATTTCACGAATTGTAAACTGACGTCAGCATGAATAGTTGTATTTTCATATTCGTATCAGTATAACCTGAATCTGATATCCGGGATTGGAGCGACATTAATTGTGCTAATTTGGACAATGTCCGTCAAACTGCACTATTGTAGTCAATAAATGCCGAAATCGATATCCGCCACATGATGATTGCATGGACGATAGACTGGAATTACTGAAATCATGGCTTAGGAGCGTAACCGGGCTGGCAACGTTTGATATTGCACCTGCATCGAGCGATGCCAGCTTCAGGCGTTATTACCGTGTAAGCTATAATGACGAAAATCGTATAGTCATGGATGCGCCACCTGACAAGGAAGATTGCCGACCTTATATAAAGATTGCCCGTGCCTTTGCCTCGCTTGGTTTGAATGTGCCGAAAATATATCAAACAGACCTTGAGCATGGATTCCTTCTGCTAAGTGATCTTGGAGTATGCAGTTACCTGGAGATGTTGAATAATTCCAGTGCTGATAACCTCTATGGCGAGGCACTTGATGCCTTGTTTGTGTTGCAGTCATTTAAACAATATGAAAAGGACTATCTGCCATCATACAGCCGCGGCTTGCTTATAAGTGAAATGGCTCTGTTTCATGAGTGGTACCTGAGCAAACAGTTGGGCCTGATATTGAGCGATGAACAACACAAGGTGCTGGAAGTTACATATGGAATATTGCTGACATCCGCGATGGAGCAGCCAGCTGTGTGGGTTCATCGTGATTATCACTCACGCAACCTGATGGTGGTAGAGGAAAACAATCCAGGAATCCTTGATTTTCAGGACGCAGTGGTCGGTCCCGTGACATATGATCTGGTCTCACTATTGCGTGATTGCTATATCCGATGGCCGCAGGAAAAAGTTCAATCGTGGGCCGAGGAATATTATCTGCGTCTCGTGGAAAACGGGATCATCAATCACGTTGACATATTGCAGTTCATGCGGTGGTTTGACCTGATGGGTATTCAACGTCACCTCAAGGCGATCGGTATCTTTACCAGACTGAACATCAGGGATGGAAAGCCGGGTTATTTGCACGATATACCTCGTACGTTGAGTTATGTTAAAGAAGTTAGTGAGAATTATCCTGAACTCAGCGAATTTAATCGGCTTTACATGATGTAATCCCTGAAACTCATACTGAACTGTTATCATAGCGCATGCGGATACCGTGTGTAAGCGACAGGGTGATCTCATCCGCACTGAGCTGCTTGGGAAAGTAAGTTCCTGAGATCTTGGTCGCGTGAATACTTGCCCCTTCCAGATTGGTATTGGTAAAATCGATACCCCGTAAGTCAGCCTGCCTGAAATATCCACCACTCAAGTCAAGGCCATCGGCGTCCATGCCACGAAGATCGATACCGCGAAAATCGCAATTTCTGAGATCAGTTCGTTCGCCACGCACCTTGCTTTCATTGAAATCGTTGATATGTCCTTCTCGTAACAAACGGTATAACGGATCATCATTTTTTATTTGAGGTGTATCTGTCATAGTTAGAAGTCCTCGAGTTGCTTTATCAAGCATGTAATATCAGATGAAGGGTGGGTTGATTACCTGAATGCCGAACGGTCCCCGATACCCGACATGATTAAAAATTTATGTAATACTATGTCCTACTACTGGTAAATAATACCCACACAGGCACCAGATTATCCCTGAATGAAATAACTGCGTCCCCTGGATCTCCCGCCACAGCCAGGGAAGGAGGTCTCTCGCATTAGAAATACCTTTCTTAGTCCTGGCAGGAATCGGGGATTCAAGCCATTACCCAGCGGAGATTTCGGCCCCGGGCAATACCATGTAATGATGTAATGTCAGCGTTTTGAGCCACAGTCCTGATGAGAACCCGCTTTTTAAAAAGTTATGTATAACATATAGTTACAATGGCTAACGGGGAGAGAGATGGCCTGCATCCGGCATACTTGCCTAGCGGGTAAAAAATTCAGCTTTCCAGACTGATCTGCCGATAACAACGGTGGGATCAATTCATTAAGTGCAACTATAAAAGCCCTCCAAGGACGTCAGATCAAGAGGAAATCATCGCCAAAGACACAACCGGAAATCTGGAATGAGCATCAAAAGTCCTGAAATTGAGAATAAAAGACCAGCTACCGGAACAGCGGAACCACATGACGGCGCTCCGTTGTTGGATATCAAGCCGCGTATAGAAAAGATCGATAAACTGCCGCCTATGCCAGAGATGACGCAAAAGATTATTCGTCTCAGTGCAGATCCCAACGCCAGTATTGCAGCATTGGTGAAGGTTGTAGAGCTGGATCCCAGCCTTGCTATGCAGATCATGCGATATGCCTCTTCACCTTTTTTCGGGTATCAGGGCAAGATTGATTCAGTTAATACCGCAATAGCACGCGTTCTTGGCTTCAGTATGGTGGTGAACCTGGCGCTTGGTGTAACAGCCGCTAAGCCTTTCAAGATACCACGGAATGTTCCATTGGGTCTGGAAAATTTCTGGCGCCATGCGGTCTTCAGTGCTGCCCTCGTACAGGCATTGAGTGGCGCCCTGAATGATGAATTAAGACCACCTGCGGGCTTGGCCTATTTGTCAGGCTTACTGCACAACTTTGGCCATCTGTTACTCGGTCATTTGTTCAAAAGGGAATTTCTGATATTAAATAAATTTGTTATCAATGAACCCGGAACCCCCATTGTTGAAATAGAAAAAAAGATCATCGGAACCGATCATGGGCAGATCGGTGCCTGGTTGATGCAGGCCTGGAAATTACCGGAAGAAGTCGTTATCGCGACGAGGGAGCATCACAATGTGGATTATAACGGACCGCACGCGGTCTATCCCCAGCTAGTTATGCTGGCGGATTACCTGTTAAAGGGTCATGACATCGGGGATGCACCGGGTACCGAACTGCCACCCATGATCCTCGACGCTCTCGAACTCGGTGAATACCAGGTTACGATGTTGACCAACCGCGTATTGGAGGATTGCGAAACACTTGACAGGATGGCGCAACAGCTCGCCTCCTGATCCCCCGTCCTTATCCCCGTTAGTGGGGACACATCAACCACATTTAAGCATTCACTGTAGATGCGCAAATCTCGGCGTAGTCTTCGTAACCCTCGAAGTCGGCGTTTTCACCGCAGTATTTACAGTCCGGATTTGCTTTTATTTTCAGGATTGTGAATTGAGAGCTGAGGGCATCGTAATGCAGCATCTTCCCGACCAGGGGTTCACCTATGTCGAGCAGTATTTTCAGTGTTTCTACCGCCTGCAACAGGCCGAGTACGCCAGGCATGACACCCAATACTCCCGCTTCCGCACAGGAGGGCGCTAATTCGGGAGGTGGAGGTTCCGGAAACATACAGCGGTAACATCCTCCCCGTTGACCGGCATAGGCAGGCCAGAATACTGTCAGTTGTCCCTCAAAACGGTATACGGCTGCATGCACATTGGGTATGCCGAGCCTGACACAGGCATCGTTGATCAGATAACGTGTCGGAAGATTGTCCGATCCATCGACCACGATATCGTAATTGCTGAATATCTCCTCGACATTGGAACTATCCAGGCGTGTTTCATAGCCGATGATCTTGACGTCGGGATTCAGTGCCTCCAGTGCTTCACGGGCAGAGGCGACCTTGGGGATGCCAACACGTGCATCGGTGTGCAGGATTTGCCTCTGCAGATTGCTGCGATCAACAACATCATGGTCGACAAGACCGATAGTGCCGACACCTGCGGCAGTCAGATAATACGCCGCCGGGGATCCCAGTCCACCGGCGCCTATCAGCAAAACCTTGCTATCGAGTAATTTCAATTGGCCGGATTCTCCCACGTCAGGCATCAGTAGATGACGGGAATAACGTTCCCTCGCCTCGGCATCAAGCACACGTGGAATCTCGAACGGCAGACCCTCGTTTTTCCAGCGATTAAAGCCACCTGCGATCGAGCGCACATCCTTGTAGCCAAGGTGTTTAAGTGCCTCGGCGGCAAACAGTGAACGGACACCACCGGCACACATCACCAACAGGGTTCGGTCCAGGTCGGGCACCGTATCCTCAATGCGTAATTCCAGATAACTGCGTCCAAGACGGTGAGCACCGACGGGGCTGCCCTGCATAACCTCGTCAGTATCTCTGACATCGATGAGTGCCGCACCGCCGGTGTGCATGGCCTGGGCTTCATTTGGAGTGAGTTCGGGAACCGCTGAACGCAGCTCTGCTAAACGTCGATCTTTGGCCTTCATTATAGACCTCCAGCCTTTATATGAAATGAATTAGAATTAGACTCCCATTCCACGCTATACCAGGGATGTAATGAGAAAAAACGCGAGGAATACACCACTTTCTTATTAATGACGGCATGCCTGGATACTGTTCGGTGTGTCCACTATACGCTTATATATTATACAGGATTTTGGCGTTGGTTGGCCATATCAATAAGCATAAAAAATGTGTGTATAACGCAGAAGAAATGCCGTTATTTATGCTGCTCATCAAATTGCGGGTATCATTTAAGGGGCTGATATGATTGCATTCTGTGACCAGGCCGCTGTCCGCTGGAAATGAACAGGTTAGAAGGTTAAGGATTCCGGTTTGAGATACATCTGTCTGTTTTGTTTTAATCACATCTGAATCATCAGGAGGATACAAACATCCAAGTTCATACCACAAAGATTGATAGGGAATCGTTGTTAACGGCGGTAAGACGGATCCTGCCTGAGCAAGCCGTGTTGTACGATGAGGAAGATCTGCATCCGTACGAATGCGATGGGCTGACCGCATATCGTCAACGGCCGCTGATGGTTGTACTTCCAGAGACCGTTGCACAACTTCGGGATATTGTCCGCTTGTGTCAAACGAGACAGGTCCCACTTGTCGCGCGTGGTGCGGGGACTGGCTTGTCGGGCGGTGCATTACCCCTTTCCAACGGTATGTTGCTTAACCTTGCTAAATTCTCACGCATCCTTGAAATCGATCCGGTCAATCGTATTGCGCGGGTGGAGCCCGGTGTGCGCAATCTGGCCATTTCGGAGGCGGTCGCAGAACATGGCCTCTATTACGCCCCGGATCCGTCTTCCCAGATCGCCTGCAGCATCGGCGGTAATGTTGCGGAAAATGCCGGAGGTGTCCATTGTCTGAAGTATGGGTTGACCATCCACAATATCCTGGGGCTGAAGGTGCTCACGATTGATGGCGAATTGCTGGAGATAGGTGGGAAATGTCTCGATAGCCCGGGGTATGATCTGCTGGCGTTGATGACTGGTTCGGAAGGGCTGTTGGGTATCATAGTCGAAGTCACCGTCAAGCTGTTGCCCGTTCCCGAGAGCGCCCGGGTTATCCTGACCGCATTTGATGATGTGGAAGCCGCGGCCAAAGCAGTCGGTGATATCATCGGTGCGGGTATCATACCGGCCGGTCTTGAGATGATGGACAATCTCGCGATACGGGCTGCAGAAGATTATATCCATGCAGGTTACCCTGTGGATTCCGCTGCGATCCTCTTGTGTGAACTGGACGGTATCGAGGCCGAGGTGGAGGAACAGATTGCACAAGTCCGGGATATATTAACAAGGAACCGGGCTGTGGATATCAGGGTGGCCATTGACCAAAAACAGCGCAAACTTTTCTGGGCGGGCAGAAAGGCGGCCTTTCCGGCGGTGGGCAAGATTGCACCGGATTATTATTGCATGGACGGAACGATTCCACGACACAGCCTTCCCGCGGTATTGAAACAGATTTCAGTGTGGTCAGATGAGTATCGATTACCCGTTGCCAACGTATTCCATGCCGGAGACGGAAATCTTCATCCCTTGATACTTTATGACGCCAATCAATCAGGTGAGCGGGAACGCACCGAGGCATTCGGCGCCAGAATCCTCGAACTCTGTATTGCGGTTGGTGGCACGATAACCGGAGAGCACGGTGTGGGGGTTGAAAAGCTTGACCAGATGTGCAGCCAGTTCGATTCAGCTGAATTGAATCAATTCCACGCCATAAAAGATGCCTTCGATCCCGGTCGCTTGCTGAATCCGGGCAAGGCCATACCCACTCTGCAACGTTGTGCCGAATTCGGCGCCATGCACGTGCATGCCGGACAACTGCCATTTCCCGAACTGGACCGATTCTGAATGGACAACAAAGCGGACAATGATCAAAGCGAGTGGTTAAGGCAGCGGCTGCGTGAGGCAATCAGGACGCGTCATGCACTCTGTATTTCAGGTGGCGGCAGCAAGTCATTTTATGGTCGTGATCCCGAGGGTGAGCCTGTCAATACCGTTGGACATCGCGGAATAGTCAAATATGAACCGACGGAACTGGTGTTGACGGCACGTGCTGGTACCACACTGAATGATATTGAGCAAACCCTCGACGGACATGGACAGATGCTGCCTTTCGAGCCACCTTGTTTTAAATCCTGCGCGACACTGGGCGGTGCAATTGCCACAGGATTATCAGGACCCGCAAGGCCTTATCGTGGAGCGGCACGAGACTACATCCTGGGTATCAAATGCCTGACAGGCCATGGCGAGATCCTGAGTTTTGGCGGCGAGGTAATGAAAAACGTTGCCGGATTTGATGCCTCACGCCTGATGGCTGGCGCATTGGGGACGCTGGGCATCCTGCTCGAGATTACCCTCAAGGTGTTACCGAAACCTGCACACGAGATCACATTGGTATTTGAGAGTACAAGGGATAATGCCCTGATGACAATGAATCAACGGGCCGGGAGACCCTTACCCATCAGCGCTTCGGTCTATGACAGTGAAAGGTTGTATCTGCGATTGTCGGGCACTGAGGCAGGGATTGAGGCAGCCCATCGACAACTGGGAGGAAACATCTATCCAGAAGGTGAGCACTTCTGGGACGATATACGTGAACACAGGCATGAGTTTTATTTCACCGATGGACCTTTGTGGAGGATCTCGGTTCCGCCGGCAACGCCTGCATTGGATATCGACGGACAGTGGCTGGTAGAATGGGGCGGGGCACAACGCTGGTTAAAAACCCGCAAACACATTGATGATGTTAGGAACGTTGTCTCCTCGGCAGGTGGTCATGCTACAGTCTTTCGTGGTGGTGATCGCACAGGCGAAGTATTTCATACATTACCGGCGAATCTGTATGCCATACACAGGAGATTAAAGTCAGCCTTTGATCCCCACGGCATATTGAATCCGGGCAGGTTGTATGCCGGCATATAATCCGGTTTTGTGTTTTCCAGCATGTTTTCCCGCACAATCCGCGTGGTTGCGCACATAAATTTCTCATGAAATAGTGGTGCAATCATGCAAACCAGACTTGTCGAGTCATACAGGGATACACCCACCGGGCGGGATGCAGACGCAATTCTCAGAAGTTGCGTACATTGTGGTTTCTGTAACGCGACCTGTCCCACCTATCAACTGCTCGGTGATGAACTGGATGGACCGAGAGGGCGCATCTATCTTATAAAACAGATACTTGAGGGTGACGCGCCATCACACAAGACACAACTGCACCTGGATCGTTGTCTGACCTGCCGTGCTTGCGAGACCACCTGTCCTTCTGGTGTCCAGTATCACCGGCTGCTTGATATCGGACGTGAACTGACGGAACGGCAAGGATTAAGAACATGGCGGGAGAAACTGCTGCGCAAGATATATAACCTGATGCTGCCCTATCCGTCACGTTTCGCACCCGTCCTGTCCCTGATGCGTGCCTTTCGCTGGGTCCTGCCTGCTTATATGCGAATGAATATTCCTGCCCGAAACAACGCCGGTGCATGGCCAGTATCACGTCATCCACGGCGCATGATTATCCTCGAAGGCTGCGTACAGGCCGTCACACATCCCGACATCAACTGTGCAACCGCACGCTTGATGGACAGAGTCGGAATTACGATGATCCGCCATCGACAAGCAGGTTGTTGTGGTGCGGTGAGTTATCATCTGACGGAACTGCAGGATGCCGTCAAGCAGATACGCCGCAATATCGATGCCTGGTGGCCTGACGTTGAACAGGGTGTTGAGGCCATCGTGATAACATCCAGCGCATGTGCTGCCATGGTCAAGGACTATGGTCATATCATGCGTGATGATCCCGGCTATGCGGACAAGGCGAGGCGGGTATCGGAGTTGACCCGTGACATCGTCGAGGTGCTCGACGATGAAGATCTGTCGAAGTTGCGGTTTGCGTTGCCGGTCAAACGTGTTGCGTCACACGTACCCTGTTCCCTGCAACACGGACAGCAACTGCCGGAAGCCATGGACAGGATTCTGATGAAATGTGGCATGGAGCTGACTGATGTCCCGGATTCACACCTGTGCTGTGGCGCGGCGGGCACATACTCCATGTTGCAACCCGGATTATCGCAAAGTTTGCTTACGGACAAACTCAGCGCGCTGGAATCAGGTAAACCACAGTGTATTGTGACTGCAAATATCGGTTGTCTCATCCAGTTGCAAGGCAAATCCGATATTCCGGTACGGCATTGGGCGGAATTGCTGGAGTCCGGCATAGTAGACTAGTTTCATTGATACATACTTAGCGCACGTAGTTATATTGTAAACATATCAAGTGAGGGACCTATGAAAATAAAACCGTTTCATCCGCCACAACGTACCCTGATGGGGCCCGGTCCATCCGATGTCAATCCACGGATTCTGGAGGCAATGTCACGTCCTACCATAGGCCATCTAGATCCGGCGTTTATCACCATGATGGATGAAATGAAGGATCTGATCCAATATGCCTTCCAGACGAAGAACAACCTGACCATGCCGGTATCCGCGCCGGGCTCCGCCGGGATGGAGACCTGTTTTGTGAATCTTGTCGAGCCTGGAGACAAGGTCATCGTATGCCAGAACGGTGTATTTGGCGGACGTATGAAAGAAAACGTCGAGCGCTGCGGCGGTATCCCCGTGATGGTGGAGGATGAATGGGGTAGCGCAGTCGATCCCGCCAAGGTTGAAGATGTCTTGAATAAGCACAGCGATGCGAGGATTGTGGCCTTTGTTCATGCCGAGACCTCGACCGGCGCACGTTCGGACGTAAAAACCCTGGTTGACCTGGCACACAAGCATGATTGCCTTACCATCGTCGATGCCGTGACTTCGCTGGGCGGGATCCCCGTCAACGTCGATGAATGGGGTATCGATGCGATCTATTCGGGGACACAGAAATGCCTTTCTTGCGCCCCCGGATTGTCCCCGGTCAGCTTCAACGACAGGGCAATGGACAGGATCAAGCAGCGTAATCACAAGGTACAAAGCTGGTTCCTGGATCTCAATCTGGTCATGGGTTACTGGGGGAGCGGTGCCAAACGGTCCTACCATCATACGGCTCCAATCAATGCCCTGTATGGCCTCCATGAGGCCCTGTTGATACTCCAGGAGGAAGGGCTCGGCAAGGCCTGGTCACGTCATTTGAGGAATCATCATGCCTTGCGAGCAGGTCTCGAAGCAATGGGACTTTTATTTGTGGTCGAGGAGTCCCATCGCCTGCCGCAATTGAATGCCATCAGGATCCCCGAGGGTGTGGACGATGCAACCGTGCGCAGCTATCTGCTGGCAGATTATGATCTCGAGATCGGTGCTGGGCTCGGGATAATGGCGGGTAAGGTCTGGCGTATCGGGCTGATGGGCTATTCAAGCAATCCGCGAAATGTGCTGCATTGTCTGGCGGCGCTGGACGATGTGTTGGAGCAGGTCAAGGCACCTGTTGAACATGGGGTCGCGATAACAGCGGCACGCAAGGTGCTGTTTGACGATCCATGATGGTGTATTGACTGGAAATCAACCAAATTTCGACGCCAGGTCCGTGGTGAAGGCATCGAAAACCCGTTGCAGAGCTGCACCGAAACCTTCGATAGTGGCATGGAGCGATGCATTCTTTACCGGTACCGTTACGTGATATTCCTTGTGCCACGAGGTCACGTTACCCCGGTTTTTGAAATCCAGTTCGAGCGCGACCTCGACGCTGATTCCATCAGAACCGATGACGCGCTCGAAGTGCAGTAAAGTGCCGTCGATGATGGCGCCGGCCTGCATGCCCGGTTCATAACGCAAGACCTCAGCCGCTATACCCGACGTCCTCAGGTATCCGAGCAGGTGCTCCTGTATCAACGCGGGCGGCGAATCCGTCCAATGGTGATAATAATAGCGTTGAATCTCGAACGGGCGGCTTGCATCAACATACAGTATCGCCCGATCCCCCGTCAGACCCTGTGCGCGTAACGGGGCGATTCCGAATGATGCATTGAAGACATGTTCATCGTAAGTCTTGGTCGGCCTGATGTCGGGTAGTCGATAAAAGTGATCTTCCGGCACGGAACCACGCCCGGCACAACCACTGATCAATAAAGTAATAATCAGCAGTGCCGCAAGAGATAACCTGTCCGTGTTTATGGCCATCAGCGTTGCACCTCGTCCTGCTTCGGTTTCGATCCGCTGATCAGGACGCCGGGATTATTGCGGATTTGCCTGCTGAACTCGTTGATATTACGGCTGGTGCTTTCAAGATTGTAGATAATGCCACCGATGTTCTCCGAGATGATTCCAAGGGTGTTGCGCAGATCGACAACCGAATGGCGGACATCCTCGCTGTTGTCTGACACCAGGCTGTTGGCATTGTCAAGTATTCTGTCGATCTGCAGACGGGCATTATTCAGACCCTCTGCCATGGTTGCAAGGTGCTGTGAAATAATATCGGCATTTTGAAATACGTTGGAAAGATGTTGCTGGTTCTCTTCATTGAGCAATTGTGCCAGCTTGTTCGCACTCGAATTCAGACTTTCCAACAAGCGGTTCATGTTGGCTGTCACGGCAGGAATGTTTGTGTTCAGGTTGCTGCCGATAGTCAATACATATCTGTTCAGGTTGTTGATGAGCGGTTCGATGCTGTTGTCGGATAGTTCCTTGATTTCATATGCCAATGTATTCAACGATGCCATCATATTGATGGCATTTTCTCCCTGTATGACATCGCGGGGTTTAAGGTAGGTCGAACTGTCCCCTTCGGTGATATCAATCAGGTCATCTGATAACAAACCTGGGGAAATGATGCGTGCGACACTGTCGGAGGGTATCTTCCAGCCGGCCTTCAATGCGAGTTCCAGCCGATAGTGTGTATTACCGTCGATATGTTGTGGCGTTATTTCACCAACCTGCCCGATATGGTAACCGCCGTAAGTCACCGGTGTACCCTTGTCGATACCACTGATATTGGTGTAGAGAACGTAATAAGGTTCGGTGCCTCCTGCCTTGCCTGAAATATGCAGCAGGACGATGAGCAACAGGATGAACATCGATAATACAAAAACCCCGACCACCAGATAGTTTATATTTTCCTGTTTCATGCGAGATGAACCGTAAAGTATGTTTTCGATATCATATCCGGCTGATTACTGCCCTGTGAGACGTTGCATGTATTCATCGGCGTTTATCGCCTCTTTCCTCGGCCTGCGGTTCAGCATGTTTTGAATGCGCTCGGAATCGCTGTTGCGAATCTCGTCAACAGTTCCGGTCATCAGGATCCGGCCGTTATCTAGGACTGTAATCCTGTCGGCTATCTTGAAGGCGCTTTCCAGTTCATGTGTTACAACGATGATTGTCATCTTCATGGCCTGTTTGAGGCGTAATATCAATTCATCCAGTTCTGCAGATACCACAGGATCAAGCCCGGCGGACGGTTCGTCGAAAAACAACAATTTGGGGTCCATGATCACGGCACGTGCCAATGCCACACGTTTGACCATCCCTCCAGAAAGTTCCGAAGGCATCAGGTTTTCGAATCCAGCCAGATTGACCAGCTCGAGCTTCAGGCGGGTCATGATATTTATGGTGTTATTATCAAGCCTGGTATGCTCCCGTAACGGCAGTTGAACGTTTTCGGCGACAGTCATGGAACTGAACAAAGCGCCTCCCTGGAATGCAACCCCCATATCCCGTCTCAGGTCATGCATTTCATCTGTGCTGATCTTGGTAATATCCTTATCTAGGATATAGATATTTCCGGATGTCGGACGCTTGAGGCCCAGTAAATGTTGCAACAAGGTGGTTTTACCCGAACCACTGCCGCCCATGATGACCATAATTTCACCTCTGTAGGCGGTCAGATTTATTTTGTCTAGGATCTGTCTTTGACCATAATGGGTGACAAGGTTCTCTATCCTGATCACTTCCTGGGGCAACGAAGAGGAATTCGCAGCAGGCGATTGAGGATGCCCGGTTGCATCGGATTCCTCTGTCCTGTGCTGATGCGATGACATTTTGTATACCTGGCCTATCTGTTCAGTATATAAGTGAATATCATATCGGCCAGGACGATAAAGCTTATAGACAAGACGACCGATCGTGTTGTCGCCCGACCTACGCCTTCTGCGCCACCTCTGACCATGAAACCGTTACTGACCCCTAGCATGACGATGATGATGGCGAATATTACGCTTTTTACAAGTCCCTGCCGGATATCATCCACGGTCAGTACATCAAGACTGCGATCGGCATATGTGGATATATTCATTCCGAGTTCAAGTGTAGTAAACACGGCACCACCTAACAATCCCATGAAATCACCCAGAATCGTCAGGCACGGAACGGATATCAGCATTGCCAACATCAGTGGTGTTACCAGATAACGCACTGGGTTGATACCGATGACCTGCAGTGCATCGAGCTCCTGTGATTCGTGCATGGTCCCTATGCGCGCCGTGATGGCCGAACCGGATCGTCCCGCAACCAGAATACTAACAATCAGAGGTGAAAATTCACGGGTGACAGACAGCGCAATACCGATCACGACCTTGGCTTCTGCGCCGAATATTTTCAATGTGGCAATGGATTGAATGGCAAGCATTATCCCTACGGCAAAGCACAGGACAGAGACAATCGGGATGGCCTCAATCGCGATCATCATGGTTTCACTGAAGGTGGAAGCAATACGAACGGGTTGTCTGCGGTGTTTGCCCATTATCAGCCAGTACAGGCTTTCAATGAACAGGCTGGCAATATAGCCGAGTTCGGCAATACCCTTCAGTGTGCGCCTGCCGATACTTTCGACAAGCCTGACCGGGCTCCAGGCATTTTTTCTGTCACTGACGTTGCTCATATATCCTGTTCCATACGGTCTTTGAGTGACTTATGGATCGGGAAAACGGTATCCAGGCGGGAAAGCTGTATTACCTGCATGGCAGGGTCGCTGACGTTGATAAGGCCGAATTTAAGACCGTTGTTTTTGGCAACTTGATAACCCTCAACCAGGCTAGCAATCCCCGAGCTGTCGATATATTCAACACAGGAAAGATCAACAAGGACATTGTCTTTGTCACCCAGACATTTCAGGATTTGTTCTCTGGCGCGAGGGGAAAAATGCAGGTCGACCTCGCCTGACAGTATGATAATGGTATATACGCCTTCCTTGCGGGTCTTGATGTCCATTAACTTTCGCGCACCTTCTTTTTTATTTTCTTTTTCATTTCGAGTATATTTCCAGTTCTGTCGTTGCAATCGATATATCGTACTTCATCCATTACTTCATTTATCAGATGAACTCCCAGTCCTCCAGGGCGTATCTCATCAAGCGGACGTGACTTGATTGCACATTCGTCGACAGGTTTAGCGAAATCGATCAGGTGAAATATTAAATGATCATTATCCCTGAGTATCTCAAGCACGATATTACCGCAGATGTCCGGTCCGTATCCGTGCTGCATGATATTCATGCATGCCTCGTTGACAGCCAGAACCATGCATTTGATATCTTCCTGCAGGCATCCCTGCTGTTCGGCGATCATATGGACTTTATCGCGGACTATCTTCAGTTGTTCCGCTTGTGACGGGATACAAATCTCGGCCAGTTTATTGTTTTTTATCATGGATGCTATCTACAATCAGTAAGGTTATATCATCATGAAGCGGTGAACCGGTTCCATGGAAATAATCTGCAATAGTTTGCAGGCGTTGTTTTGCGGGTTTTTCCGACAGGCTGGTCAGCAGATTCACAAGGCCCTGGACGCCCAGCACGGACCCATCGGCAAGATGCCCTTCCGTCAGTCCGTCGGAAAATATATAGAGACTTCCTCCGTCAAGAGATATCTCGGTTTCGGGAAACTTGCTTTCTGCAGTGATCCCAACTGGCGGAGCCTGTGCATCAAGCATGCGCGATGTACCATCCTGATACACCAGCAGTGCCGGAAGATGTCCGGCATTGACAAGCGTTATCCAATCGCTAGTCGGGTCGTAAACCCCGGCGATCATCGTAACAAACATACCTCGTGTGGACGTATCACATAATTCCAAATTGATTTGCGCCAGGAGTCGTGACGGCTCATGAACCTGCTTACCCAGGCACCGGAACAGGCTGCTTGTCTTTGCCATCAACAGGGCTGCATTGATCCCCTTGCCGGATACGTCGCCCAAATTGAAATAAATTTTGCCGCTCCGGTTGATATAAAAATAATCAAAAAAGTCTCCTGAAAGTTCACGTGCTGCCATGTTCATGCCTGTAACAGGCAGATTCGAATTGCTTGTGTCAGGTAACATGCTGCGCTGTATATCTCTAGCGAGATCCAGTTCCTTGTTCAATTCTTCCGCCAGGCGGTCCCTTTCCTTGAGAGTATTTTCAAGGCGCCAGGTAAGCTCCTGGTAACTCAGATTTTCTTCCGCCAGACGGATGTTGGTCTCATGAAGTATCTGTTCATAATCGGGTTGTCGTTTAATACGGAGACCGAGTGATGCTGCCGCCTCTTCGGCCTGTTTTGGAATTTTGTCAAGAATGTTTTCTATCTGTTGCCTTTCCACGCCGAATACATCGCTGAGCAGACTGTGACACCGTTCAATGACTTTATTTTTATCAGCTGCGATATACACAGCCGCCATCCAATCGGCACAATAGAGGAGGTTCGCGAGCCCTGATGCATGCGAGGCGATGGTATCATTGTGATGATCTCCAAGCGCCCGGGTTAACTCATCCGGAAGTGTCCATGATTGTCCTAGGAGGGTAATTACGTGATCATGTGAGGTATCAAAAATCATCCGTTCCTCTGCCAGACGTGAATCAGGATCAAGCGTGCGGAGGCTTACCCATAAAGGTGCTTTATCAGGATTGACATAGATCAACACCAGCAATCCAAAATCCTGCAATAAACCTGCAGTAAAACATTCGTCTGGATCCATACCTGTTTCACGGGCCAATAGGCGCGCACTGACTGCACGTAGCAGAGCGTCTTCCCAATATTCCGCGGTATCAAATCCGTCGATAATGTGATGTTTCAAAGCATCACGCACGGCGATGCAAAGTGCCAGATTACGCAGTGCATGTTGACCAAGGACAGTGACGGCACGCGGTATGGATTTGATTTCACTGCCCAGACCAAAAAATGGTGAATTAACCACACGTAACAATTCGGCTGTTAGAACCGGATCGCTTGCGGCAAGGCTTGCAATTTCTGTGGAATTGTTTTCATCGCGAGAGCATGCCCGCATGATCTGGAGCGCAGCCTCAGGCGGTGTGGGCAAATCCGCAGGTTTGATGGTTTTTATAGATTCGTTGACGGCCATTGCTCCTTGTCAAAAATGTCCTGATCACTATTCTGGCAGGCAATACCAACAAGATATAGCGTCTGTTGACGGGAATTTTTGATAGGTCTGGGGACTACACTGCCTCATTAATCAACTTTAAATTCATATAAATTAGTCACTTATAAGAATAAACGGCAAGGGCATGCTACACTAAGACACATGCGAAAAAAAGGCAGTCGAATGGCCAGGCGTTATATCCTCATGATCTCAGCGGTTATCGCTATCGTGACGACACCGTTGCTTGCCGGTACCTTGATTGAAAGCAATGACGATATGGGAAATCGCATCCTGGTGCGGATTGATAAGGATACGGCGCGTATCGACAGCAGTAACCTGAAGGGCTATATGCTTGTGGACCTGTCTAAACAGAAGCTGTTTGCCGTCAATGTTGCAGAGCGCCTGGTAATCGATATGAGTATATCTGTAAACAACCAGGCACGACCTGATAAGCAGGGATCAACGCGCCTGTCGCAGACCAGTCCTGTATTCGTCGACCAGGGCAAGGGTCCCGTGATCATAGGTTACCAGACCAGACACTATAAGGTGTTAATGGGTGATGTCCACTGTTTTGATGTTTATCTCTCAAAACGGCTTGCCAAACAGCCAGACATCAGGCGGTTTACCGAAGAAATGGCCGCAATATCCAAGGCCGGTAAGGATGCTGGCATGATTGAATACACCGCCTCCGATAATCCATGTGAGACCGCACAAGAAAAGCTGGATGAACAGTATCTTGAACTGGGATCTCCATTACGTACCATGGATGCTCAAGGTAATAATATATATGAGGTCAAGCGAATCGTTCTTGATACTGCATTTCCTGTCGGACAATTTACCTTCCCGAAAAATTATAGCGTCGTGACAAGCGCCGAAATGGGCCATTCACCGATGGAATCACCACCACAAGATGGAGATTCCGGCCCAAGTGATAATAGCCGCAGAAAGATGGATAGGGCACTTCCGGGATTACCTCCTGAAAAATAACGGTGCAATCCCGGTACAATGATCAGTAACAGACCAAAACCGCAAAATAATGGCCGGGATCAACGCTGGATATCCCGGTATACCCTGTCTTTTTTATTTATTGGCCTGGTGTTGGGATATGTCATCGCTATCCTGCAAATCCACATAGACGGACATGAAGGTATAAAAAATACCGATCGGATCAGCCAGTCCCGGGTCTCGTCAATGGAGGGATCAGAGTTAACATCGGTTTCAGATTCAAAAGGCCAGACTCCGAGTATCACTGACGCCGTCGTGCGCGTGGAACTCAAGGATAGCATCGATCGTAGCATCCATCATGCACTGGCTATTGTCACCGCGCGCAACCATACACTGGTACTGCCGCTACCCTCCATAAAGGATGCCGATGAAGGGAGCGTGATAAATGCTCGTGGAAAACATTTTATCTTGCATGATGTAATAGGAGAAAATATCGGCCATGGTATTGTCGCCGTTACAAGCGAATTGTCTTCAGGACTATCATTGCAAGTTTCCGATGAGACGGGTGCGCTCTATCTCGGCCGCGAATTCATTGCCCTTGCCGCCGGAGAGGACATCGGTGGATGGGTGGATTCACTGCCGTTCGAAAAGCCTAATGGAGCCGTGACTTATCTTGTCAGATTGCAACAGGCGATGGAATGGCAGGGTGGCGCAATGATTGACCCGCAGAACCGGCAACTGATCGGTGTTGCCATGACGAAAACCAATGATCCTACCGTCTATGAAGTAATTGATGCCATGGCAGTACGGGAACTTATGGATTCAATTCCAAACAGTACATCGCTGACTCTGGCGGAGTATTCGAAATACTATTATGAGAATATCCCCTCAGGCATGCTCGAACGCGTCCAGATGCTGGTCAATGACGAGCAATGGCGTGAAGCAATAAACCTGGGCAGAGAGCTGTTGTCACAGCATCCTGATTTACGGGACCGCGTCTATCCCCATCTGGAAAAGGCCTACATCACCCTCGTCAGAACGGCTGTGGATAATAATGATTATGATGGTGCGACTGCATTACTGGATGATGCAGTACAGCGTCTGGATGAAAGCGCCCGGCGGTTGTTGTTACGCGCGGAGATATCGGAGCAACGTGGCAATTTTCAGGATGCCAGGGATCAGCTACACCAGGCCATGGATATCGATCCCGCCATGAAAGATACAATTCTGCCGCGTATCAGGCGTCTTGTGCTGGCTGAAATCAACGAACAGGGGCAGCGATTATCCACCGTCGATATGATCTCAATGCTGGAGGATGAAATCAACACTGATCCGGATTATGCGGTTTATTATAATTTGCTTGGCAGGCAATATTTCAATGCGGGAAACTATCGGGCTGCAGTGTCGAAACTCGAATACGCCATTCGGTTGAATCCCGAACTGTCACAGGAACTGGGACCGAGCATTGCCACCGCCAGACAACGCATCAATACCCCGGGGCTCATAGAAGTGCCACTGTACTCAAGCGGTGATGCATATTACGTGCTTGCGAAGCTCAACGGATTGCCGCAATCATTTCGGCTTTTAATCGATACCGGTGCATCGTTCACGGCGGTCAGTAACGAAGTCGCCAAAGAGCTTGACATATTGATTACCGAGAATGCAGGTATATTGACCCTCAATACGGCAAACGGGATTATACAGGCACCGTTGCGAAAGCTTGATTCATTAAGCCTGGATGGCGCTGTTGTACAGAATGTAGATGTAGTCATACTTGAGACCATGGATAATTTTGACGGCTTGATAGGGCAGAGTTATCTGCATCATTTCGATATCGATATCAACCGTAGTGAACGAAAACTTATACTTGTCAGAAGATAGGCAATTGTGTCAAGCCAGTAACGGTGGCAGCTTGCTGGTCAGCGATTGTCTTTCCCTGGTCGCGGCGCCGGTCAGGGCAAATCCTGACAATTGCCCCTTATCATCCCTGAACTCTGCATGTACACCGTATTCGTCGATATTGATGCGCCAATCGCCATTGGCCCCGGCCGGGGGAGGGGAGACAATCACGGGATGTGCGGGCGTCTTTACGGCAATCGGCATGGCAGGATAGAACAACCGTGTCGGCTGTTGTACCAGCGTTCTTGCGAGAGCGCGCGCGCAATGCATGATAGGCATGACAAACGGCAATACCAGACCTTCAACCTCCATGCAGTCACCCAGGGCATAGACCTTTTCAATACTGGTGGCCAGGTTTCTGTCGACAACGATGCCACGGTTGGTTCGGAGCCCCGCCGTTTGGGCAAGCCGGATATTAGGCCGCAACCCTATTGCTGATAACACAATTTCAGCATCAACATATGTCGCATCTGAAAGCCGCAGGCGATAACCATTGCCATTAAAGTCCATTTCTTCAGCGACCACTCCGAGGCGCCACTCGATACCGATACGTTTCAGTGCATCCCGTAACGCACTACCGGCTTCTGTCGGTATGAGCCTGGCGAGTGGCGTGGCATCAGGGCCTATGACGGTGACGTGTTTGCCCACGTTGCAAAGATCGTTGGCGAATTCACAGCCGATCAATCCCGGCCCGATGATGGCGATATGTGTAGAATTTTCAATAGCGTTTCTGAATCGTGCATAATCATCAAGATTATTGATTGAGACTGTCTCTGAGGCCGCATCGCCGTTCAACGACAGCGGGTACGGTTCGGCGCCCAGGGTGAGTACCAGCTTGTCGTAGGATATGATGTCTTTATCGATTTCGAGTTGTTGTGATACGGTGTCTATAGCCGTAACAGTTCTATTGGTCTGGATAGTGGCGTTTAACTGTTGAGACATTTGTTCCGCGCTGGCAATGGCGAGGACCGACGGAGTTTTGCTATTTGTCAATGCATTGGATAGCATCGGTTTGGAATAAAATTGGCCGTCATCTGCGGTAACAATCTGCAGAGGTATGTTAGCACCCAGTTTCCTGATTTCCCTGGCGAGGTTATAACCGGCAAGGCCGGTGCCGATGATCACCACGGGCTTCATCTTGCCGGACATTGTTAGCTATAAAAAGGCGACACAGTCCATTTTACAGGCGAGGATAGCCTGTTTAACCGCCTCGATTGCCTTGGGGCGTGGAAAACTAGTACGCCAGGCAAGGGCTACACGACGTTTTGGAACAGGTGGCATAAAGGGTCGAACAGTCAGTAGTAATTGCGCATAATGGTCAGGGATGGTTGCGGCACAGGGCAGCACTGTAATGCCCATTCCGGATGCAACCATGTGGCGAATGGTCTCCAGAGATCCTCCCTGGACGGTTTTCTGGATACTGCCTTCCGTGACCGCGGTGTGATTACAGGCGGGACAGGCTGTCAAAACCTGATCTCTGAAACAGTGCCCGGGTCCGAGCAATAGTAATTTCTCTGATGCCAGTTCTTCGATATCGACAGCATCGCATTCATGCCAGCGGTGCTCGACCGGAGCGACCACATAGAACGGCTCATCATAGAGAGGCAGGGTAACGATACCCGGCTCATTGAATGGCAATGAAATGATGATGACATCAAGATCTCCCTGCTTTAGACGTTCGCTGAGTTGAGAGGTGTAATTCTCCTCTATGATCAGCGGCATTGAGGGCGCGGCTTTATGCAGGATCGGTATGATGTGTGGTAACAGATAGGGCCCGATTGTATATATGGCGCCCAGTTGTAGTGCACCGCTCAGTTGATCCTTTCCCTGTTGCGCAATCTGTTTGAGGGATGCAGTCTCTTCCAGGATACGCTGCGCCTGCTCGATTATGCGTTCACCGATGGGCGTTATGCCAACCTCGGACTTGCCGCGTTCAAAGATTGCGACACCCAGTTCATCTTCCAGCTTTTTAATGGCGACACTCAGGGTAGGTTGGCTGACGTAGCAGGCTTCGGCCGCCTTGCCGAAATGACGTTCATGGGCGACGGCGACCAGGTATCGCAATTCTGTTAACGTCATGACGCTGCAGTGTCCTTTATTAACCGGGAGGTACAGGTCTTATCATAGTAAGATCGGGTGGCTGATTAAAGGGTCACTGTCACACCGGGAATATTTCAGTCTGCTGTGGCCGGCAAGGGTCTATACGGTGGTGCTGGCGAGTTTTTTCTCCAGGTAGTGAATGTTGGTTCCTCCCGCCATAAAGGCCAGATCATTGATGATATCACGGTGGAGAGGAATGTTGGTTTCTATTCCGTCGATAACGACCTCTGCAAGTGCCGTACGTATACGTGCCAAGGCCGAATCCCGCGTCTCTCCATGGGCGATAAGTTTGCCGATCATGGAGTCATAATAGGGCGGGACGCTGTACCCGTTATAGATATGAGAATCTACCCGAATACCAGGGCCTCCCGGGGGGTGATACAGGGTGATTACACCGGGACAGGGGATGAATTTCACTGGATCTTCGGCGTTCAGCCTGCATTCGATGGCATGTCCCATGAATTCGATATCGTCCTGTTTGCGGGATAGCGGCTCTCCGGCCGCAATCCTGAATTGTTCCTTGACGATGTCGATACCCGTGATCATCTCGGTTACGGGATGCTCGACCTGGATGCGGGTATTCATTTCGATGAAATAAAATTCTCCCTTTTCATATAAAAACTCGAATGTCCCTGCACCCTGATAACCTATTTCAAGGCACGCCTCGACGCATAGTCTGCCGATATGTTCACGTTGTTTCGGTGTAATTCCGGGAGCGGGCGCCTCCTCGATAACCTTTTGGTGACGACGTTGCATCGAACAATCACGCTCACCCAGATGGATGACATTACCGTGGGTGTCGGCCAATATCTGGATCTCGATGTGGCGCGGGTGTTCAAGATACTTTTCCATATACACGGTATCGTTGCCGAATGCATTGGCGGCTTCCGAACGGGTAAGCGTTATTGCGTTCAACAGTGTTGCCTCGCTGTGGACTACACGCATACCCCTTCCGCCACCGCCACCGGCGGCCTTGATGATGACCGGATAGCCGATTGCATGCGCCAGTGACAGGCATTTCTCCGTTGTATCATCAAGGGGCCCGCTGGAACCGGGTATGCAGGGAACACCGGCCTGTTGCATCGCCTTGATGGCAGAAATCTTGTCACCCATGAGGCGAATCGTTTCAGAGCGCGGGCCGATGAATATAAATCCGCTTTGTTCCACGCGTTCTGCAAAATCGGCATTTTCGGCCAGAAAACCATAACCGGGATGGATTGCGACAGCATCCGTAACCTCCGCTGCACTGATGATGGCTGGTATATTCAGGTAACTTTCGGCCGATGACGGGGGGCCGATGCACACTGATTCATCGGCCAGCAATACATGCTTGAGATCGCGGTCCGCTGTTGAATGAGCGGCCACTGTTTTGATGCCGAGCTCCCTGCATGCCCGCAAGATACGCAGGCCGATCTCGCCCCGATTGGCAATAACGATTTTATCGAACATATGTATTATTCAATGATAAATAACGGCTCACCGTATTCGACCGGTTGACCGTTTTCCACCAGGATTGCCTTGATTACCCCGTCTTTGTCGGATTCGATCTGGTTGAGCATCTTCATGGCCTCTATGATGCACAATGAATCTCCCACTGAGACCCGTTGACCTGTTTCAACAAAGGGGGTGGCACCCGGTGCAGGGGCACGATAAAAGGTTCCGACCATCGGTGCAGTAATGGTATGTCCGGGTGGTAGTGCGCCCTTATCGGATTCCTGCTGCGTTGATTCGACCGGTGCAGGTGCAGCGGCTACCGGCGGCGGCATCGCGGAGATAAAGGTCTGTGTCGGCTGATTCATGGTCCGGCTGATGCGGACCGACTCTTCGCCTTCCTGTACCTCGATTTCAGCCAAGTCTGACTCTTCCAGTAATTCTATCAGTTTCTTGATCTTTCGTATGTCCATAAAACCCCGTCTCTGTTGGTTCCCTGGATTATTTGTCCTTGTTCGATAACAATGCAATTGCGGCACGCAGCGCCAGCTCGTAAGAGACTGGCCCAAATCCACTGATGACACCGGTCGCGATGTCGGAAAAATATGACTTATGGCGAAAATCCTCCCGAGCATGGATATTGGATAGATGTACCTCTATAAACGGGATGCCTGCAGCGCTGAGCGCGTCCCGTAGAGCGACGCTGGTATGGGTGAATGCCGCCGGGTTGATGATTATGAAATCAACATGTTCGCGCATAGCCGTCTGGATGCGTTCGACCAGCGCATGTTCCGCATTGCTCTGGTAATGGCTCAGCGTATGATTGGATTCCCGGGCGATATCCGCCAGTTGATGATTGATATCGTCCAGGCTTCTATGGCCGTAATGATCGGGTTCCCGGTCTCCTAGCAGGTTGAGATTGGGCCCGTTGATTACCAGGATTTTAGCCATTGCAGTGCCACATATCCTTGTGTGCTCGTTTATTATGACTGCATGATCTCCGCAGTTATATGATAAATCACAGGAAATCATAGCATTTAGTGACAGCTTATTATATATCGGCTATTAATGTAGCATCGACTGATGTAATTGTCTATTTTTACAAGATAATGTAATGATCACTGCAATTCATGTCAAATTGACAGCAGATTTGAAGATCTTGTGACCATCGAATGATTATGGATAGCCTTGCGGATGCATCCACGTTGTTGACAGTTATCAATTTATAGCAGATTTGACAGTTCCTTTTCGATTATACCCTCTTTGAATTCCCCATACTGGACAAAGGCGATACGGCCATTGCGATCAAGTATGACCGAGTAGGGCAAGATACCGAATTCGTTACCATATTGCTTGGCGATGGTGATCGCCTCGTCCCGACCTACCAACATGGGATAATTGACAGGAGTATCCAGATCCGCGATAAATTTATTCACGGCTGGTATTTCATCGATTGCAATCCCGACAAATTGCAGACCGAGCCTGCCTTTCTCGGACTGCAGGCGGGTAAAAAGCGGTATCTCGTGACGACAGGGCTTGCACCAGCTCGCCCAGAAATTGACGACCACGACCCGGTTGTTCCACTCATTGATATTATGCAGTGCCCCATGCATGTCAGGGAGGGTGAATCCCGGCCGGAGCTGTCCGATGGGTGGATGCAAAAAGGGGCCTTGTTGGTCCTCTTCAGCAGCATTTTGTTGCATATGTTGATAATAATAGAGCGAAGCGCCTAGAAGTAAGGTAACCAGCGTCAAGGCGACAAGCGTGATCAGTCGTGGCCGTCTTCTTTGACCATGAGACGGCGACTCAGAGTGAATGCGTAAATGCACCTTCAATATGTTCGCGGAATCTTTCCGGATCGAGAAAGCCTATCAGGCGGTATTGACTGATTTCATTGCCTTGCGGTGAAAAGAACAGGATGGCGGGAGGCCCGGGTAAACGGAAATAACGTAATAGTTCCTTGTCTTGCACGTCATTTGCGGTGACATCTGCCTGTAACAGGACGACATCCTTCAATGATTGTTGCACGCTCGGGTCAGTAAAAGTACGTTTTTCCATACGCTTGCAGTCATAGCACCAGTCGGCATAGAAATCCAGCATCACCGGGCGATTGGCGGCCGCTGCGGATGAGATCTCCTGATCGAGCGCGCTCA
>Ga0315534_1000197_pt1 | contig 38838 bp, 32 predicted proteins | sample SalMarSW160240MG_FD_203094 | JGI IMG/M metagenome (GOLD analysis project Ga0315534, IMG submission 203094) | Salt marsh sediment microbial communities from the Plum Island Ecosystem LTER, Massachusetts, United States - Salt Marsh Sediment SW1602-40 ... | reverse complement strand
GCTGATCACCGACGGGGATGCAGATCGTGTCGGCCTGGGGGACGAGAAGGGTGAGTTCGTCAACCAGCTACGCGTATTTGGTTTGCTCGCCTTCTATATGCTCGAGGTCCGGGGCGAACGCGGCCCGATCGTCAAGACCCTTTCAACTACGTCCATGCTTGAGAAGTTAGGCAAACTCTATAACGTCCCGGTTATCCAGACTGGGGTTGGATTCAAATACGTTGCACCAAAAATGCTTGAAGTAGATGCCTTGATCGGGGGAGAAGAGTCAGGTGGCTACGCGTTTCGAGGACATGTTCCGGAGCGGGACGGTATCCTGGCCGGACTCTACCTGCTCGACATGATGGTGAAGCTTGGCAAAAAGCCCAGCGAACTTGTTGAAATGCTATTTGCCAAGGTCGGACCGCATTACTACGATCGCATTGACACACCGCTTGCCCCGGAAAAACGTGACGAACATCGTGCCCGGATCGCAGCTGCAAAACCGGCCAGCCTGGCCGGCATGAAGGTGACCGACATCATTACGGTCGATGGCTACAAATTTGAACTCGAGGACGGTGGTTGGCTGCTGATCAGGTTTTCAGGCACCGAACCTATCGTCCGGGTCTACTGTGAAACTACGGACCCTGGTCGGGTGAAGCCATTACTTGACGCAGGCCTAAAGATGGTGGGAGTGAGTTGATCGGATGCAGTCAGGGCTTACCGACACGCATTGCCATCTCAACTCGACCGACTATGATGCGGATCTTGACCTGGTGATGTCGCGCGCCCGCGCTGCCGGACTCTCACATATTTTGGTTCCAGGAGTTGATCTTGAATCGAGCAGGCGAGCACTTAAGTTAGCTACAGATGTGCCCGAAATCTATGCTGCAGTCGGGATCCACCCGCACCATGCAGCTGGTTGGAATGATGGCAGCGAGCACGATCTCAGGACGCTGGTGAGCTCGGAGCGTGTCGTTGCGATCGGCGAGATCGGGTTGGACTACTACCGCGATCTTTCCCCCAGGGAGGACCAACGCCGCGCTTTCAAAGCCCAGATCGAGCTCGCACTGGAACTCGAGTTGCCCATAATCGTCCACCAGCGCGAATCAATGGGTGAAATCCTTGATACACTATTACAATATGAATTGCAGACACCTGGCGATCTCGAGGACCGGCGCGGTGTGCTGCATGCTTTCTCTGGTGATGCAGAATCCGCATCGATCGCGCTTGCCAAGGGTTTCTATTTAGGGGTTGCCGGACCGATAACTTTCCGGAAGGCAGATCCCCTACGCACGGTAATGATCCAAGTCCCGAAAGAAAGAGTGCTGATCGAGACCGACTCGCCTTACATGACCCCCGAACCTCACCGGGGAAAAAGAAATGAGCCTGCTAACGTTCGGCATATCGCTAATCGACTTGCCGCACTGTTTGAAGTGGAACCTGACGACTTAGTTAACATAACAGCCAATAACGCCAACTCGATATTCCGATGGTGCAATGAAAGCTCAGACAGCAACATTTCTTGATATAGCGCGACCCTTACTCGACGAGGTTGAAGCCTGCATGCGGTCCGAACCGGCTGAACTACATCCGGCGCTATTTGAGGCGATTGATCACCTGTTGAATTCTGGCGGCAAGCGTATACGGCCGACCATGGTCATCCTCGTCGGCAACATGCTCGGGGCTGATGTCGATCGCGTGATCACTCATGCCGCTGCAATCGAGATGCTGCACACGGCCACCCTCGTGCACGACGACTTGATCGACGGCTCCTTCCTGCGACGCGGGATCCCCACTTTAAACGCGCAATGGAGCCCGGGAGCGACCGTCTTGACCGGTGACTACCTCTTTGCCCGCGCTGCCCGCCTGGCAGCGGAGACTGGCAACCTCACCTTGATGGAATCGTTCGCACGTACGTTGATGACCATCGTAAACGGAGAGATCACCCAACTCTTCGATCAAGAGACCGACGATTACCTGCAATCCTATTATGATCGGATCTATGCCAAGACCGCCTCACTTTTCGAGGTGGCAAGCGAGGGGGCAGCGCTGCTCGCCAATTCGGGGCCTGACACCCTCGAGGCAATGCGATCCTTCGGGTATCATCTCGGGCTGGCATTTCAAATCGTGGATGACGTCCTTGATTTCACCGCAGACCAGCATGATTTAGGCAAGCCTGTAGCGAATGATCTTAGGCAGGGGCTAATCACATTGCCCACGATCCTGCACCTTGAGGATCACCCTGAGGATGCTGCCTGGCTCAACCCACTCTCCCGCCAGGAAGCTGGCGACCAGGTCCTAGAGGAACTTATCCTAAAGATCAGGGGTTCTGGTGCCATCGAACGGTCGATCGACCAGGCCCAGCAATTTGTTGAACAAGGTGAAGAGCAGCTCAGAAACATACCTTCCGCACCAGAACGAGACGCTCTGTACCAACTGGCACATTATGTCGTCGCTCGCTCAGTTTGAACATCCTGGAGGCAGAGATGGATATTAAGGTCAAGAAATATAAGCGCGTATCGGTAGTAACCGTGGCTGGAAGGATCGATGGTGCCACATCCGGCGATTTTGAGAACGAACTCAATACACTTACCGAGGCAGGTCGCGTGAACCTTGTGTTAGACCTGGGAGCAGTGGAATTTATTTCCTCTGCTGGACTGCGGGTACTCGTGACCACCCGGAAGGCAGTGAAGGGGGCGGGCGGCGAAGTACGCCTTGCTCAGCCCTCGGTCCAGGTTGTTGAGACGCTCGAAATCGCAGGGCTCGATGTCCTCTTCGAAGTATTTCCAAATCGTGAAGCCGCTATAGCTGCTTATTGAGCCGATGGAAGGCCGGTGCCTCACGATCCAAGCTTTCCTGGATCAGGTCCAGATCCTCCGCAGCCTCGTCAATCAGGCAGCGGAAGAAGCTGGTTTCCGGGAAGACGAACAGTATGCCACCCAGCTTGCCGTGAGCGAAGCCTGCGAGAACATCATCCTCCACGGATATGGCAGGGAGAACCAGGGGCCGATCGAAATGCTCGTGCAGTCCGCGCCCGGTTCGATCCAGATAGATCTCTGGGATAACGCCGAAGCCTTCAATCCAGCACAGAATCCTATGCAGCCCGAATGGTCACCCGATGACCCTCCCATTGGAGGACTCGGTCTGATCATCATCCATCGCGTAATGGATGAAGTCCGCTATGCACGGGAGGCAGACCGCAATCACCTCAGCATGAAAAAAAGAACCATCAGCCAGGATCAGGATTGACACGAAGCTTCGAGCAGGATTCCCGAGCCGGGTGCCTGTTTCCCGTCTCCAGCGGGCTACGCCTGAACAGAAGGTTGTGCAACCCAGTGGCTACACAATAAGCAGCGCGTGACAGAGAGCATCGCCGCATCGATGAACGCTGATATCAACCATGAATTGGATGTCCTGTCCGAGATTGGCCGCTCGATCCTTCGGGCTTCGACCGATGTTGAAGAGCTGGCAGAAGCAGCTTTCCTGGAAACTGCTCGCCTGATCGAAGCCGACTTCTTCCAGCTTGGAATCTTTCGCGAAGACGAGTACCGAACTTTGATCTGGGTCCGTGACGGCAACCGTGAAACCAATCCGAGTTTCCAAATCGATCCTGATCGAGAAGGGCTCATCGGTTGGATCCGTCGTAGTGGCCAATCTCTGCTGGTCCGTGATTTTGAACAGGAAGCCGGTGATCTCCCCTCCCTTCCCAGCTACGAATCTCCGGACCCACCCTCATCAGCTATTTTTGTCCCACTCCAATTCGCTGGCCGCACCCTGGGGATCATCGCCATCCAGAGCCGGAGGGCTGCTGCCTTCGATGAGACCCATCTACAGCTTCTTCAATTGGTTGCGCTTACGATCGCCCCCAGCCTGGTGGCGACGACGCTCAGCGCCGATGTTGAAGCCCTTGCCACCCGGCTTTATCTATTGGAAGAGATATCCCGGCAATTGATTTCACTCGCCCCGATCCAAGACCGTATGACTCAAGTTTGCAATCTACTCAAGCAGGGGCTCGACTATGAAATCATCGATTTGTATGAGGTCACCGATGATGGAATCAGCTTGCTTGCCTCCACAAGCACAGCGCATATCGAGCAGCCCGATGCATCCCCGGCCTGTGTGTTAAACGCTATTGAAACCAAGCAAGTTCAATATGAACAGCTTCCACCACAAGAGACCAAAGAAGGCGACGATCCAGGTGAGTTCAGGATGCAAGTTGCGGTTCCGCTTCTGGTTGGCAGTCACCGCCTTGGGTCGCTCTGCTTGTTATCTCCGGCCGGGCAAGATCCTTCGCAGGAACAGCTCACACTAATCCAGATGATCGTGACCCAGCTCGGCATTGCCCTGCTGGAGGATCGTAACTATACCCAGCACCAGGAGGAAGCGTGGATCACAACCGTGCTGCTTGAGGTAGCCCGGCATGCGGCCCAGCCTGGCGATGCTCTGACCTCACTGCAGGCCGTACTGCAGTTGGCCACTCTCCTTGCGGGTACCGATTGGGCGGTACTCCTCCTCCCGGGCACTGAAGCGGATGCGTTGGTGGTTGGACCCAGCGCCGGCTTGCGCAGACCCGAGACTTACGAGCTTGAGTCTTCCTTGCTCAAACTTGATTCTTTTGGACTGCAGCCACCGTTCAATGAAAGCGATCAGCCCTTCCGATTGAAGCTCCCTGACCCCTTGACCCATATTCTGCACTCGAACTCTGCCCTTGCACTTACGATGACCGATGGCCAGGACCTGCTGGGTCTGCTCCTGCTGCAGGGAGAGCAGCTGTCCGATAAAAGAATGTCATTACTGGCGGGGATCGGACATCAGGTCTCGCTCCGGCTGGAAAATACGCGCCTTATTGAAGAAGCCGCCGCTCGAAGATCGATCGAACGAGAGCTGGCAATGGCACATTCTATCCAGGCCAGCTTCCTGCCCGATTCTGTCCCGCAGGTGGCAGGCTGGGAGCTCGGAATCGCCTGGTTTGTAGCGCGCGAAGTTGGCGGTGACTTCTATGATTTCATCCCACTACCGCCGGACGAGCAGGGCCTCCGGCTGGGCCTGGTAATTGCCGATGTCGCAGACAAGGGCATCCCGGCCGCACTCTACATGGCATTATGCAGAACGCTCGTGAGGAGCGTCGCGACAGCCCTGATCGACCCGGCCGCGACGCTGGAGCGGGTTAACCGCTTGCTGATCTCTGACACCCGTGCCAATTTGTTCGTCAGCATGTTCTATGGAGTATGGGAACCAGCTGCGGGGCGGATTCGCTATGCCAATGGAGGCCACAACCCTCCGATCCTCCACAGCCCCGGGCTGCAAACACAGGTCATCCGTCCACACGACATGGTGCTGGGCGTCGATGAAAGCCTGACCTATGCAAACCATGAACTCAACCTGGCGGTCGGTGACACGCTTGTGCTCTATACGGATGGTGTGACCGAAGCATTTGACGAGGATGAGCAACCCTTCGGGCTGGCACGTCTTGAGAATACGCTCATGGGAGAAGGTAATTTGCCTGCGCAAGAATTGGCAGATATGATCACTGAACGCGTCTTCGCTCACCAGGGTCAACGCGACCTTCTGGATGACCTAACCGTGCTCACCTTGAGGCGCGCTGCGTGATTTCATAATCCTCACGGCCAGGAGTGAAAATCATGAAGAACGTATATGCATCGGAGCACCCGCTCGTCGCCCATAAGCTCACAAAAATACGAGATAAGACAACAGAACCTAAGAAGTTCCGTGAGCTAATCCGCGAGATATCCGCTCTGCTTGCCTATGAAGCGACGCTGGACCTGGTCGGCGATCCTGTCGAGGTTGAGACACCCCTTGAGAAGATGCCTGGGCATATCCTGCGCGAGAAGATCGGCCTTGTCCCCATCCTGCGGGCCGGCCTGGGGATGGTCGAGGGAGTCTGGGAGCTCATGCCAACTGCCGAGGTCTGGCACATCGGCCTGTACCGTGACGAAGCGACGCTTCAACCGGTGGAGTACTACAACAAGCTCCCGATCGAGCCTACCGTCTCCGTTTGCCTGATCCTTGACCCGATGCTTGCAACCGGTGGATCGGCAGTGGCAACCGTCGGCATCCTCAAGCAATGGGGGGTTGCCAAGATTAAATTTGTGGGTTTGATCGCCGCACCAGAAGGGATCGAAGCCCTTCACTCACTGCATCCGGATGTCCCCATTCACATCGCAGCAGTTGACCGTGAACTGAACGAGCACGGCTACATCCTGCCCGGGCTGGGAGACGCCGGTGATCGGCAGTTCGGGACCGCCTGAGGCCGGCAACCCTACAAACAAGCTAACCAAACGCGCAGGCCGCCATCAGGCGGCCTGCTTTTTGTCAACTCAGGAGATCCGGATGATTTAGATTTCAGCCGCTCAGATGTGAAACGGGGTATCTAGCTGGGCTTGCAAACCTCTGGCAAAACCTAGCCGCTCTAGAGTTGTTCCCGCATACCAACCAGATGATCGAGCAGCCACTGTGGCAGTTGATCGCCCCGCCTGATTTCCTTGTCTAGCACACGTTGAGCCTCGGCTTGTTCGCCGGTCGAGAGATGAATCTCCGCCAGGACTGCGAGCGCATAGGGATTGTTCGGATCCGAGTCCAATATCTCAAGGACCTGCGCGCGCGCATTGTCTGGGTGACCCTGAAGCAGTTGCGTACGAGCCATGATCGCGGGGAGGGCTTGCCATTCCACCCTGGACTGGTCAAATTGACCGAGCCTGGTTGCCACGGCAATATCCTCGGCGGCCATAAAGAAAGCCTGAGTGATGAGATCCGCCGACTCACGATTTCGCTGAATGAGCAGCGGGCTGATATCGATCGCCCGCAGGTAGCTTTCAACTGCCTCGACGAAGCGTCCATGCATCGTATAGAGGTCAGCCGCGTTCATAAATTCCTCCGCTGCCAGCAGTGACCTGTCGATGCGGAGAAGAAGTTCAGCACGCTCGAAATGTCGCTCTGGATTATCGCGTACACCGGGCTCGAGTGTCGGTACGCTGATATCCTCGCTAGCAATGGTTCCCTGCACTGCGCCAGGTTCGGGTTGTGCCTGATCGCGATTTCCAGCACTCGCAATGAATAGAAACAGGCACAGAACACTCAGCGCGATCCCACCCACCACCCAGGGCCAGCGACGCCGCTTGACCGGCTCGTCCTGCGAGGCTGCGGGTGACTCCGTGGGAACTGGTTCAGACTGGGCTGTTTTATCATCCGGTGCGGTCACCTTGGTGGGCTGCTGCTCGATAACTTTCGTTGCCGCAGGGACCTCACTTTTGACGTCTTCTGTGCCAAGGACGGCCGCCCGGAAAGCCTGAAGAAGCTGATCGACATTCTCGAACCGGTCCGCGCGCGCCTTTTCCAACGTCTTCATCAAGACTTGTTCGACGGCCGGTGGAACATGCGGGTTGACGACCGTTGGGGGTGGGAGAGGGGTGTAGATGTGATCGTGAATGATCGAAAATGGTGTATCGGCATTGAACGGCACCCGGCCAACAACTATTTCGTAAAGGACCACACCGAGTGAGTAGATATCGGTGCCTTCATCCAGCTCACCAGTCCCCTTCGCCTGCTCCGGGGAGATGTACTGCGGAGTGCCAAGCATCACATCTTTCGACAGGGTGGATGCACCTGCCTGTGCGATCCGTGCAAGACCGAAATCCGCCAGGAAAATACCACCGTCCGGCCCCAGGAGAACGTTGGAGGGTTTGATATCGCGATGAAGCACTCCCTGGGTATGAGCATAAGCCAGCGCGCTCCCAATCGCTTCAACGATCTTCACGGCTTCTGTCTTGGACAGCGGTCGCTCGAACAAGCGCGCTTTGAGAGTTTGTCCCTCGATGAACTTCATCACAAGATATGGCTGACCCTTGTGCTCGGCGAAGTCATAGATCGGAACGATGTGTGGGTGCTCCAACCTTGCGACGACACGCGCTTCGCGTTGAAAGCGGGAAAGGAAGTTGGGATCCCCATTGAATGCAGGATGGAGAACTTTTATGGCCACGTAACGGTCAAGTGCCGGGTGGTATGCCTTGAAAACGGAGGCCATTCCCCCCTGCCCGAGCTGTTCGATGATTCGATAGGGGCCGACGTTCTCACCCGCGCTGAAGCTCATCAGGGCTCCTTCCCAAGAACGGACTCATTATAGACGACGCATGATTCCCCCACAATAAACGAGTGTGAAATGTAAGTAAATTGTGAAGTGTCCGCCACACGAATGATAAGCAGGCTCCCTGGCGTGCCAGGGAGCCTGCTTTTATCGTAACTTTCATTGCCTACTTGGAGGGCAGATCCTCGAGTGCGGCCACCCCGGGAAGCGTCTTGCCCTCCAGAAATTCCAGGGATGCTCCACCCCCGGTTGAGACATGGGTCATGGCATCCATCAAGCCAGCCTGCCGCACCGCAGCGGCAGAATCTCCTCCACCGACGATCGTTATACCGGTGCAATCCGCAAGCGCCTTGGCGATGGCACGCGTTCCAAAGGCGAAAGCCTCAAACTCAAAGACCCCCATCGGGCCATTCCAAACCACCAGCCGCGCTTCCTTGATGATGTCTACATACAGCTTGATCGTCTCAGGTCCGATATCAAGTGCTTGCCAGGGAGCTTCGAGCTTATCAACCAGGACGACTTTATGCACGGCATCCGCAGCAAAGCTGTCTGCTGCGACAAGATCGACTGGAAGGTGGAGTTTCGCACCCCCGGAGGCCAGAAAATTCCTGGCTTGATCGAGAACTTCACTTTCAACCAGCGAGGCACCCATCTCGTTTCCCTGTGCAGCGAGAAAGGTGTTTGCCATCCCGCCCCCGATGAGCAGGGAGTCGGCCATGGACAACAGGCGTTCGACAACCCCGATTTTATCGGAGATCTTGGCGCCGCCCAGGATGGCGACGAAAGGATGTTTGGGGTCGGCCAGCGCATCGCCCAGGAAACGGAGTTCCCGCTCCATAAGAAACCCGGCGACCGCCGGCAGGTACGCAGCCACACCTTCGGTAGAGGCATGTGCACGATGTGCAGATCCGAATGCATCGTTGACGTAGATCTCTGCCAGTGAGGCAAGTTTGGCTGCGAAACCGGGATCGTTCGCCTTCTCCTCAGCGTGGAAGCGTGTGTTTTCGAGCAGAAGAACCTGGCCATCCTCAAGTTTATTGACAGCTTGCTGTGCTTCCTCCCCGACACAATCAGAGGAAAACGCTACAGGCATTCCTAGAAGATCTGCCAGAGGTTTGAGAACAGGGCGCAAGGACATCTCAGGGATGACCTGCCCTTTTGGACGGCCGAGGTGCGAACAGAGGATCACCCGTGCGCCCTTCTCGATGAGGTAATTCAGGGTCGGGAGTGCGGCCCTGATGCGGGTATCATCGCTTACCTGCCCATCCTTGAGCGGAACGTTGAAGTCGACACGTACCAGAACTCGCTTCCCAGTCAGGTCGACATCGCGAATCGTCTTTTTTGTAAACATGTTTTTTACCTGTGCTATTTACCCGGCTCGTGAGGGAGTTTGCGCGCGCCTAGAGCTTGTCCGCCATCAACGCGGCCAGGTCAACGGTTCGGAAGGAGTATCCCCATTCGTTGTCGTACCAGGCCACGATCTTCGCCATCTTGCCTGCCAGGACGAAGGTGAACTCGGCATCCACGATGCTCGACCGGGAATCCATCTTGTAGTCCATGCTAACGAGTGGGGATTCCGAGAAGCCCAGGATGCCCTTCATCGGTCCGTTCGCGGCTGTGCGGAATGCCTCGTGTAGCGCTTCGGTCGTCGTCTCCTGCTGAAGCGTCACGACCAGATCTACCACCGAGACCGTCGGGGTGGGAACCCGCAGTGCGTACCCATCAAACTTGCCCTCCAATTCGGGGATGACAAGAGCCACTGCCCGTGCCGCCCCTGTCGTGGTCGGGATGATGTTCAACGCCGCGGCCCGGGCGCGCCGTAAATCTTTATGCGGCAGATCCAGGATGCGCTGATCGTTGGTATAGGAGTGAATTGTGGTCATCAATCCGTATTCAATCCCGAAGGAGTCCTGGATGACCTTAGCCGCAGGCGCGAGACAGTTGGTCGTACAGGACGCATTCGAGACGATATGATGCTTGTCCGGGTCGTACATCCCGTCATTAACGCCAAGCACAACCGTCAAATCTGGTTTCTTGCCAGGGGCAGTGATGATGACCTTCTTCGCCCCTGCCTTGAGATGCTTGCCCGCCCCCTCCCGGTCACGAAATGCCCCCGTCCCTTCGATGACAATATCCACCCCCAGGTCACCCCATCCCAGCTTTTCCGGATCGGGTTCAGAAAGGGCTTTGACGAAATCCCCGTTGATCACGAGGCCATCTTCCCGGATCTCCAAATCTCCGTCGAACTTTCCGTAGTTCGAGTCATACGAGAAAAGATGGGCCATTGTCGGCAGATCACCCAGGTCGTTAAATGCGACCACATCGAAGGTGTCAGGATAATTCTCTTTCATGATCTTCATGACTTGCCGGCCGATACGGCCAAACCCATTGATTCCGACTTTTGTTGCCATGCGATTTCTCCTTGGATGTGAGGCTAGTTGCCGTTGGCCTGCAGATCACCTCCGACCGGTGTCAGATCAAGAGGCCCTGTGCGTTCCTCCAGCAAGGCAATCAGCGTGCTCGCCAATTTTTCAGGATCGTGCCGCGAGGGCATATGCTCATCAATCAAATCGTTGGTATAGAGTGGAACAGACCTGTCATGACCCAGCCCAGGGTGTACCAATTCCAATCCCTCCGGGATCTTACAATCCAGCCGGTCGTTTGCTACGACCATATCCACCAGCGTCCGGCCTATATGCGCCCGGATTGCCTCCAGATGCTGCCCGCAATCCATATGTTCTGTCTCACCAGCTTGCGTGGCAACATTGCATACAAATACTTTAAAAGCCCGACTGGCTTCAATCGCCTCGGCAAGCCGGGGAACTAACAGGTTCGGGAGGATGCTAGTATACAGGCTCCCAGGCCCAATGATAATCATATCAGCATTGAGTACAGCCTGGATTGCAGCCGGGTACGCCGGAGGATCGATCGGCTCCAATTGAACTCGGCGAATTTGACCTGGAGCGGAGGGGATGTGGCTCTCGCCTTCGATGCGCACAACCTCACCGGCAACCACGATGGCCTTGTCTGCAATTAATTCGATATTGGCCGAAGTGGAGGGCAATACCTGCCCAGCAATGTTAAGGACCCTGGCGGCTTCGCGTACTCCTTCTTCGAAGCTGCCGGTGACCGAACTCAGCGCGGCGATAAACAGGTTGCCGAAGGAATGGCCGAGCAGTTCCTCCCCCTGGCGAAATCGGTACTGGAAGAGCTGGGTCAACAGGTCCTCATCTGCGGAGAGTGCAGCCAGGCAGGCGCGGATATCACCGGGCGGTGGCAGCCCCAGTGCCTGGCGAAGCCGTCCAGAGGATCCCCCATCGTCGGCTACCGAGACAATGGCCGTTATGTTGCCTGAATGAAGTTTCAAGCCGCGTAAAAGTGTCGATAGTCCCGTCCCGCCCCCTATGGCGACCAGCTTTGGGCCCCGCCCCAGTCGTCGGTGCCTTGCAACCGCTTCGATCACCGTCTGTCCGGGTTGAACGTAGGGCGCGAGCAGGACGCGATTGAGCTTGACCAGCCCGATCACTAGCAAGGTTGTCCCGATCGCACCCAGGACGAAGGCACGCGCAAGTCGTGGAAGTGTGCTCAGACTCATTAATGCCAGGAACGACGAGTCGGGGTGTGACCGATAATAATCAAGCAGCAGGACCGCCAACCCCAGCCCGATCAAGGCAGTCCCAAGGATAAGCATGAGCAACCAGCGCTTTATACCTAACCCTGGTTCAAGCCAGCGGGAAAGGAGATGCCAGGCCTTTGAAAACCTGCCCGGGGAGCCGTCGAGTTCATCTCTAGTCGACACGCAGCCGACTATACCATTGCCACCAGAGCGGGTCAACGCGACTTGTGTTGCAAAGTAATTTCACCCGAGTGTATACTTACGTTACGATACCCGTCCGAGAGGAGGAGGCCCAATGGCCAGCGTAACTTACGAGCACGTTTACAAAAGTTTCGGAGATGTAACAGCAGTTAATGACATGGATATTCAAGTTGAGGACAAGGAGTTTCTTGTTCTCGTTGGTCCGTCCGGATGTGGGAAAACCACCGCCCTGCGGCTCCTCGCTGGCTTAGAGGAGATCTCGGATGGAGAAATCAAGATTGACGGGCGGGTCGTGAACGATATCGCGCCGAAGGATCGCGATATCGCCATGGTCTTCCAATCCTATGCGCTTTATCCACACATGTCGGTCTTTGACAACATGGCCTTCGGCTTGAAACTGCGTAAGATGCCCAAGGACGATATCAAGCGTCGGGTGCAAGAAGCAGCTGAGATCCTGGGTATACAGACTCTACTGGATCGTAAACCTCGCCAACTTTCCGGCGGTCAGCGCCAGCGGGTTGCTGTTGGTCGAGCCATCGTACGTGAACCCAAAGTCTTCCTGTTCGATGAGCCGCTTTCCAACCTAGATGCTAAGCTCCGGGTTCAAACTCGGGCAGAGATCACCAAGCTCCACCAACGCCTGGCGACGACCTTTATCTATGTCACCCACGATCAGGTCGAAGCGATGACGATGGCCACCCGCATCGCGGTCATGAAAGACGGAATCCTGCAGCAGATCGACACACCGCAGCACCTGTATGACAAGCCTGCGAATGCCTTCGTGGCCGGCTTTATAGGCTCTCCGGCGATGAATTTCTTTCCGGCCAAGCTCGTGCGCGCCGATGGAAAATTGACCGTCGATGCCGACTCTTTCCAGGTGCCGATACCGGACGATAGGCAGGGCGCCTATGAGAAGATCGTAGGGACCCCAATCATCTTTGGTATTCGGCCCGATGACATCCATGACCCGAACTTCGCACCCCCCAGCATCAAAGCTGCACCGGTCGAGATCATGGTCGATGTCACCGAACTCATGGGCAACGAAATCTTCATATACATGCTCTCCGGAACCAACGTTTTCGTTGGCCGACTCGACCCACGCACTACGCTGCGCGCAGGCCAGAAAGCGCAAGTCATCTTCAACATGGAGAATATGCACATCTTCGAGAAAGACGGCGCCCAGTTGCGGATCCAGTAAATAACCACCTGCCAGTTCAAAGCCCCCGCCTTGCCGGTGTGGGGCTTTGCCTTGTATGGGAAAAGGGACACCGATGGCAAATTTTGATCTGATGCGAGAGCTGCAAACCGAGAATGGGAGCAAGCTTGTGCTCCTTGTGATGGATGGCCTGGGCGGCGCCCCACTCCAAGCGGATGGACCAACCGAATTGGAGGCGGCGGCTACACCGACGCTGGACAACCTTGCCCGAGATGGGGTACTTGGCCAGACGATCCCCATCCGACGCGGGATCACACCCGGATCCGGTCCTGCTCACCTAGCGTTGTTCGGATATGACCCCCTTGAGTTCCAGGTAGGTCGCGGCGTGCTCGAAGCAACCGGGGTCGGCTTGGAAGTGGGGGACGGCGACCTGGCAGCGCGCGGCAATTTCTGCACGCTGGACGGTGACGGTAACATAATCGATCGGCGCGCGGGCCGGATACCAACCGACGAAGCTCGGCCGATCGTAGACCGCCTGGCCTCGATCGAAATACCGGGTCTCAAGATCCAACTGCGACACGTGAAGGAGTACCGGTTTGCGCTTGTTATGCAAGGGCCGGGTCTGCAGCACGAGATCGAGGATACAGATCCCCAGAAAACCGGCGTCCCACCACTCCCAGCCCGGGCTATGACGAAAACCTCGGAGCCAGCGGCTGCCCTCGTCCAGACATGGATAGAGGCAGCCACGGAGATTCTCAGGGTTGAACCCAAGGCGAATGGAGTCACCCTGCGCGGTTTCTCGACCGATCCCCGCCTGCCCAAATTTCCCGAGATCTACGGTTTACGCTCGGCATGTGTCGCCGTCTATCCGATGTACCGGGGTGTTTCACGCTTGGTGGGTATGCAGATCCTTGATTTTGACGGCGAAACACCGGAGGACCAATTTTCAACAGTTACCGAAAATTGGGATAATTTTGATTTCTTCTTCATCCATATCAAGAAAACAGACAGCCGCGGGGAAGACGGAGATTTCGAAGCAAAGGCCAAGGTTATCGAGAGCGTAGATGCGGCGCTTGAGATCCTGCTGAACATGCATCCAGATGCGATCGCGATTACCGGTGATCACTCCACACCCGCCAGCATGCGGACCCACTCATGGCATCCCGTCCCACTTCTGCTCTGGTCGCCCAGAAACATGCGGCCAGATCTACAGACCAGGTTCGGCGAGCGCATGTGCGAAGTCGGCGGACTCGGCACGCTGCCTGCAACAGACGTCATGCCGATCATGATGGCTCACGCGGGTAGGCTGCAGAAGTTCGGGGCATGATATTTCGAACCTGATCGAGTGTAATGCAAGCAAGTTAATAGTCCTGTTAACGAATAGAGGCGCGCCAATGGCGCGCCTCTTTGGGTAAAGCATGTGTTGGTTATGTCTTTCGTTCGACAGCCAAACCAAGGATATACACCAATCCGGTCGTACAGAGCGAAATGATAGCTACCAGCGCAAAAGTATCACGCCAGAAACGTTCCGGGTATAGCCGGATGAACGTATCTGAGAGGGGGAAGATCCACGTGCTCCCCTCGAAGAACAAGCGATGGAAGCCTACGAACAGCACGCCGAAGCCCACCACCAGCCCAAGACCGAGCAAAAGCAACAGAATGGCGGTCCAGCGGGCGGCTGAACGGCATGCGGCTCCAGCGGCTGAACGCCCAGCGACACTGCTCAGAGCGAACGAAAAGACCAGGCTCAATCCCAGCGAACCTGCCCATACCCAGCGGGTCAGATCAATGAGGCCCTTCACATCCGCCATGTGACTCAGCTCACGCGCATTATGCATTGGCGCCCCTGATTCCAGTTGGATGTCGTCAAAGTAGGAGATCGGATCCCCTCCCAGGAGGAAGTCGATATCGACCGTGGACCACCGAATACGATCGTCAACCGTAAATCCGAATGTGTCCGACGGAAAACCAGGCATCCGGTACTCGATAGGAACCCAGATCCTGGAACCCAGGAGGATCAGCCAGACGCTGGTTAGCAAAATCAGCACGGGGATAACAACCAGAAGGAATATTCGGTACATGCGTGCTTGAAGGGAAAATGAATTCAAGCGAGCCTCCTACTCAACGGATGCTTTCGACGCCGCCAGAGAAGATGAAATTTAACGCGATCTTGTTTGTTAGAAGCTCAATCGGTGCCCAGTCATCTGTAAACACGGTTGATGAGAGCGGTGTCGGCTGCAGGTTTTGGATCGTGCGGTGGATGACGTCTAGCAATAACGGTGATGCCTGGTCAGCGATCAGCGCAAGTTCATTCGAAACCAGGTTTCCAGCTGATGTGGGCTGTACGGTAGCATAAATGATTGAGTTGAAGGTGAAGGGGACATCCAGCACGTAGACACTGGGGAAGACAGACTGAATCGTACCCACCATCGCCTCAATCAAGGTCCGGTCAGTCGGGGTACGGCCGACGTTGATCACGAGCACCCCCCATGGCTCCAGATGGTCATGCACAACCTGGAAGAATTCCTGGGTCGTCAGATGCCAAGGGATGTAGGGTAACCGATAGGCATCGACACCGATCACGCTGTACTTCTCGTAGCTGTGCTCGAGGCCCCAGCGCCCATCCTGTGGGATGGCATTCAGGTTTGGCTCGTTCATGTCAAACCAGTTCCGCCCGACCTGGATGATATCTGCATCGATTTCCCAGCCGTCAATTGGGATCGGCCCAAACGCCTTGGTGTACTGCTTCGCGATTGTCCCTCCAGCTAACCCTACGATCCCGATCCGTGAGACCCGCGTTCCAGGTCCTGGTGGATTCAAGAACGGAGCACTGAGGAAGTAATCCCATGTCCCGAATGTGGCCTCGAGTCCGGGGGCATATACTGAGTGGATCCCCTGTCCTTCATTGAGCATTAGCTGCCGGACACCTTCAATTTCAACAACCTGGATGTAGTTGTAGGCTGATTCGCGTTCGTAGACTTGACCCGTATTGGCTTTGATCGGTCCGCGCAGTGTGAGCCAAGCCAATACCAGCAATAGGAACGGCATCCACAGGTGGATCAACGCACCTTTGCGATCGCTGCGATACCAACCTACCAGTGCGACCGCGAGCAAGCTGAGGCTGTACACAAGGAAAGTGCTGCTCGTACCAATCGTCGGGATTAACACAAGGACTGGCACGAATGTCCCCAGAATCGACCCAAGCGTCGAAATGGCATAAACACGCCCTGAAACCCGCCCGGCATGCTCCGGATCGCTGATTGCGAGACGGATAGCAAACGGGGAAACGCACCCCAGCAGTGTAACAGGAACGCTGAAGAGGATCAGTACCGAGATGAAAGATCCAACCATCAAGGCCAGTTGAAGCTGCTCGACAGCCTGCGCTGCCCGAAGCAGGACCGGCCGGGAGATTAATGGCACCAGCCCTGCGGTGAAAGCACCCCATACGACAACACGATAGAAGGCTCGGGGATTGGGCCAACGATCGGCCCACCGACCCCCCAGGAAGTACCCTGCCGCCAAGTAGACCAGGATCAACCCGATAATGTTGGCCCAGACGATATTGCTCGTACCAAAGACCGTCCCAAGCAGCCGGGAAGCGGAAAGTTCGATGGCCAGCGTGGTCATTCCGCTGAAGAATACAACCACCATCAAGTAGCTCTGTGAGTGTTTAACCTCGGCTCCCTCGGACATACGTCAGGCTACCCTTCTACGCGTGGGAAGTGAGGTTGCGCTGTTAAGGCTGGTTTCGATTTCCAGACCGTAACGTAGATGTCGGACAGGGATACGCGCGTGCTGGACGGCAGCCGCCAGTTCGTCGCTGCCCCCCTCCCCGCCGAAACCCTCCCTATCGATAAGCACGAGGACAGGCTGTCTCCCTGCATGTGCCATCCTACGTAAGCCTTCCGCCACACCCGGATCCAGGGACGGCGTAATGACGATCACCGTCGCCCCTTGAGGAATGCGCGGCATCTCAATTTTTAAGACCTCGGCCAAGGACTGCTTCCCCTCGGGGTTCACGACGGCCAATGATTCGAGCAGCCGCCACTGCTGGGCTTCTCCGAATTCCGGTTGGATGACTTCACGCTGATCTGCGTAAGTTATAAGCCCAACTGAACGATCCCGCAGTAAGAAGTGTACCGCTAGCGAAGCTGCTGCGGTCGCAGCGTATTCGAAGCTCGAGGGGGGAAGATGAAACTCATCCCCGATTCCTACTTGCTGGATCCCTGGATCGGGTGAAGTCTCTATTTGGACACTGCTTTGCGCATCGAGGACGATCCAGATTTCAGCCAGCGGATCGAGCTCAAATTCCTTGACGATCAATCGACCAAGACGAGCCGTCGAACGCCAGTGGATACGGCCAAAACTATCGCCCGGTGCATACTCGCGGACGCCGGAGGCGTTGGGCGTCACTTGATGGGTCCTTTGGCGCAGCGCTTCACCACCAGGGAGACGACCGCTTGGAAGCGGGAAACCCTGGATTGGGACAATCATGGGGAGGACGACGACGTGTTGTTGGACCGGGATGACTTTGCGCACTGGAAAAAGACCGAACGGATCCCCGGAGGTGAGGGTCATTGGACCCAGGCTGTAGCGGCCTCGCTTTGTGCAGAGTGTGCGCAGTATCCAGGTGCGAAGCTGGCGTGCACCCAACCCGGCGGCTACGTTAACGGCTTGATGTGCGCCCCGCTGCGCTGGCCCGCGCAATCCCAAACCGATGGCGATTGCCGTCACACGGTAACCGGGCAGGTCCGATTCGTCGCGTGTCTCCACCCACAGCTTCGGAACTCGGCTCTTATTTAATAGTTCGAAGCGCTCAACAAAGAGCTGACCGACCTGTGCCCGGCTCGATCGGGGAAAACGTGAGACCTCAATCCCGCGCAGTGAAAACCGGGACCATACGTACGATAAAAGGAATAGACCGCTCCAGAAGTAACTCAGATTGGCAAAGAGTTCCCGTCCACTGATGAGGGCGGCAACAACGCTGAGTAAAAACAGGATCAGGACACCCCGGGCACGGTAGGTCATCAAGCGAGCTCACCCCCCGGGATGGGCAGCTTATCGATTAGTTCCTGGATAATATCGCGTGCATCGACCTCGCGGATTCTGGCAGCGGAACCTACGATCAGGCGGTGAGCGAGTGTGGGAACGGCCTGGACCTTGATATCATCCGGCAGGACGTAATCTCGGGCATCCATCGCCGCCCGGGCTTGTGCGCTGCGGTACAACGCCAAGCTGCCGCGTGGACTTGCCCCAAGGTAGACCTCACTGTGATTGCGGGTGGCGTCAACTAGATCGACGATATAGTTTTCGAGGTCTGGCGAGATGCGAACCTCCTTGATCGCCTGCTGGGCCGAGAGGAGTTCCTCAACGCTAACAACCTGCTCGAGATTGATGATGGGGTGGATCAACTTCTGGTCCCTCAACATCTGGATCTCATCCGTCGTGCTCGGGTACCCGATGCTGATGCGCATTAGGAAGCGATCCATTTGAGATTCCGGCAAAGGGAATGTCCCTTCGTATTCGATCGGGTTCTGGGTCGCCAGAACCAGGAAGGGGGACGGCAACGCATGGGTTTTACCGTCGACGGTTATCTGGCGCTCCTCCATCGCTTCTAGCAATGCTGCCTGGGTTTTAGGTGTGGCCCGATTGATTTCATCAGTGAGTACGATTTGGGCCATGACCGGGCCCGCACGAAACTCGAATTCACTTGTTTTCTGATTGAAAATGGAGACCCCGGTCACGTCGCTGGGCAGCATGTCGGGTGTGAATTGGATGCGGTTGAAGCTGCAGCCAATTGATCTGGCCAGGCTTTTGGCCAGCATTGTCTTTCCCGTTCCTGGTACATCCTCAATCAGGATGTGGCCTTGGCAGAGCAGACTGGTCACAGTCAATTGGATCGCTTCCCGCTTTCCCACAATCACTTTAGCTACATTGGTGGACAGGCGTTCAGCGAGCGTTTGAATTTCCTTCATGTTTGCTCCTAGTGCGTTGTCTGGAAGGATAGGTTCGAATTGTACCTTGATAACCGAGTGGATCGTTTTGGTGTCAGCTCAAGCCTGCTGGACCAGCAAGAACAGGAAGGCGATCCAGAACAAGGCCAAATTCATCCAGCGTGCCCGGTCCACTCGTGAGCTGAAGAAGACCAGACCGAGGACCATCCCCGTCGCCAGCCTGACGATCCCCAATGGCTCGCGGAAGGTCGAATGCGGTGTGAACATCAACAGCACGCTGTTGAGTCCCAACACCAACGTATCATAATCACGACGCTTTTCGAAGAACCATGCTCGCACGGCGGCAAAGGTTCCCCAAACCGAGGGGAAGACGATCGTCGGGACCAGGAGGACCATAAAAAGGAGCAGGACTTTCCATCCATACTCACCGATCCTCCATAAACCCATATAGGGGATGATCTCGAAACGGGTCGCCATATCGCCGCCGCTTCCCAGGCCAGGTGCGCCAAACGTCACCCAGAGCCAGATCTGCCAGGCCAGGTAGGCCCCCCCCCCGGCCAGGAGCCATGTACGCCGGCGGGTCCAGCCCTCGCCCGGGAATGCCAGCAGAAGTGCCAGCCAGAATAGGACCGTTGTCTCCTTGGCAAAGAGCGCCAGGCCAAGCGATAGACCTGCCGCTAAATCATGCTGGTTTTCTGCAAGCATCCAGGCAAGTATCACCAGGCCGTAGGCGAGAGGTTCGTGCAGATCGAGGCCGACCGGAGCAACGACCCCAACCCACAACCCGTAGATCAAGGCATACCCTGCCGCCTGACCCCGTTGGAGTAAGATACCCGTTAGCAATCTTGTCCCGAGCACCAGGGCGCTGAGATTAATGATTAGGATCATCCAAGGAATGAGCCATGCCTGCCCAAATGAGAGCCCACGTGCAAGGATCGGGAGCAGGATTCGTTGGTAGCGATAAGCAGCTACATCGAGGTGGGGGGTGACCGAGCTCGGATCTGGATCAAGAGCGATATACAACGTGAACTGTCCATCATAACCGGGTTCACCCAGTGGATCGGGGATGTTGTAGCGGGGACCAACCTCAGCCAGTGCGGTCGGATCGAAGGCCGCAGGAGCTAAACGCCAGATGGCGTACCCTCCTGCAACCAGCAAGGCGACGAGCGCCGGCCACCAGGGTTTCAGTCTTTCGACCATCGCAACAGTACGCCGGCGCAGCTGATCCAGCCAAGAATGCTCAGGATTGCGCCCGCGTTGAAAACCACGGGGTGGTAGGTCATCCGGATTGTGTGTTCACCTGGTGGCACCCACAAACCACGCAGGTTAACGAATGCCGGGAAGATATTGGTTTGCTGGCCATCGATTTCTGCACGCCAACCCGGGTAATAACTGTCACTGACCACTACCCAGGTTCCCTCTGCTGCGGCGACGGTGAACTGCAGTTCCGCCGGGAGATCTGTCTCAATCCCCCCCGTACTTGCGTTACCACCTGTAAGGTAGTGAATTTCCAAGGGACCTTCGAGGATTGCGGTCTGGGGCGTGCCGGACCCTGAACCTGCCATTATTTCGAGCGCAGTCTCCGGGGAATCGACGACCTCAGCCGTGGGGAAGAACCACAGGCGTGCGGCACCTTTGATGGGGGCGTACTCCACCCCAAGTGGTCCAGACCCGGTGTCTTCCGCTACCGACGCTACGTTCATCAAAGCCAGGATAGCTTCCCTATTCGTCTGCGGAAGGACCGGGAGTGCCTTGATCAGCAATTGGTATCTTTTCGTAGTGAGCGGATCGAAATTGTTTACGGAGGGGATCGAATCGAGCATGGCCGTGTTCGGGATTCCCACATCACGCACAGCAACCCACTCGATATCAGGACTAAAAGTATCGAAGCGGTGGGTGCGTTCGAACGTCACGGCATATTCTACATCGGCCGGCATGAATATTCTTGTTCCGGTATCCCTCTGGATTTGCTGAAGTGCGCTTCCTCCTTGATATACAGACGAGGGCTGTGAAGGGTTCAAGCCACTACCAGCGGTCACAAGATCAAAGAGCAGGAAAGCACCCAGGATGAGCTGCGCCGGTGGCGACAATGACTTTGGAAGGAAGAGTGTGAGAAGACCGGAAAGCGCAAGCCATACACCGGCAAGTGCGAATGCGCGGACGAAGGTTGGCTCAACCCCTCCCAGCAAAACCGCACCCAGGTAACCTGCCAGTCCGATAATCGCCACGCCGGCGGTGCCCAGCCTGGTCCAATACAGGCCTCTGCCGCTTGGCGTCCGCCATTGATCAAGACCGAACCCGGCTAGTAGTGCCAGACAAAACACCAGGAGCAGGTTCCATCGAGCTGGCGCCTGGAACAGGTCGAATGTAGGAACAAACCGGAATAGGAATGGGAAGAGCGGAGTGTTATTACCGAGTGCAAGCATAAAAGCGAGGATTGAAACAACCAATAATAAGACAACAGGGGATTCCTTTCGCTCACGACTACGCAGGGCTTTCCACGCCCCGATCACAGCCAATATGAACGGAAGAATCCCGATATAGATTGCGTCCTCCCAGTAGTTTCCATATCCCCAGAAATCTCCCCTTACCGGTGTGCCAAACAGATCAGGGAAAACCAGACCCAGGAGACGCCATGGCCAGAACGAATAGGTCATGGCGAACTTAACGTCGAGGACCTCCGCCCGTGAGGACTGAAGCAGATATTCCAAAGTTGGGAGTAGCTGCACCGCCGAAAGGATGAAAGCCAGGATCCCGGAGACCGCTAGCGCAGCCATGACTTTTATTGCTTGTCCGCGCTCGCCCTGACAGAGCATGCGCCAGGTAGCCCACGCCAGAACCATGACCAACGTATACCAAGCAGTCTGAGCATGACCTGCCAGCCACTGCATCGCCAGGACAAGGGAGAGCAGTATCAATGGTCTGCTATACGCCTGGATCTGTTTTCCTGCGCGGATTTTGTCGATCAGCCGGTCGGTGCAGAGCAGAATCCAGGGGAGCCAGGCAGCTGTGTGGTTGATGCTGATAAAACCGCTTCGTGCGACGAGGTACCCCGAGAGGCTGAAGGCAAGCCCTGAGATCATTTGCGCTGGGGGGCTAAGGCCCAGGCGTGAACCGAGCGCGCGCATCCCGAGTCCGGCCCAGATAAGGTGGAGCATGACGAGCAAACCATGGCCAGCTTCAGCTCCGATGATGAGCAGCAGCAGGTTCGGTGGGTAGAAGATAGCCGACTGGTAGTTAGCCACTAAGGGTGCCCCCAGGCCGACCCAGGGGTTCCAAAGGGGCAGCTGGCCTGAGAGCAGCAAGTCACGCGCAAATCGATGCCAGGGGACGAACTGGAGCATGGGGGTCCCCCAGAAGAGCACCTCCCCGCGCAGGATCATCGGTCCAAATAGCAGCACCGGACCCAGGATCAAGACGAATAATGAGATCTGGTTACTTCGCTTGCTCACGGACTTTCCCCAGTTCGGAAAATCTGGTATCCATCGTCGTCATATTCGATCTGCCACTCAGCTGGCAGGATCGTCCGCTTTCCACCGAGGTCCCTCTCCTCGGGGCCCAGGATGATCCACCCAATATCGTGAAGCTTTACAAATGAAGCTTGTTCTTCTTCAGTCCACTCGCCGTTATAGAAGGCTTTGACTTCTGGCTCCAACGCCTGCAGGTTTGCACTCTCTGGTCCGAGGCCGATAAGGACACGGACCCCGGCCCAGGCTGGGAGCGCGTTACCTGTTGCATAGGAAGCGAGGACAAGATCCCCGGGTTGAGCATGATCGGCCAACCATGTGTAAGCAGCAACGTCGGCTGATGTGCGGAACATTGGTCGGGCAGGCCGGGAGGCAACTGCCGCACCTCCCATAATTAAGGTGCCTGAACTAATCATCGAGATCGATACCACGAACGGCATTGCCAGCTTGAAGACCCGCTGCCGGCGAAGCAAATCAGCAAACCCTTTTATAGCAAGGATCGAAAACGCGACCCACACCCCCTCAGGTAGCCGTCTCTGCACGGGATAGGGAAAGTAAGCCAGCAGTGGAAAGATGAGGATCCATGCTGTAAGTAGGCTGGCATCCGGATCGCGTTGACACCACGCAGTAACAATCCCCACGATGCTAAATGGGAGCAGCAATCCAAAGGCGAGCAGGTAATACCCTGGTGGCGGCGACTGGAGCTGGTTCTGGGCTGACCAGAGCTTCAGGAAGGGATCGGTGGAGAAGGCGATTATGTAATAGACAAGGAAAGGAAGGATCGGGATCAGCATCCGCCATAGCACTGGCCGCCAGCGGGCGTTCCAATCATTCGAGAATGCAGTCCGCCCCCGCCAGAAGAGCAGAAGCTGGTGAGCCCCAATCACCGCCAGGCAGGTTAGAGCAGTGAGCGGTTGCACCAGGAGAGAGATCATCAGGATTAGGCCGGCTTCCCATCCCGCTCGCATCCGCCCGTTCGATTGGAGGTACGTCGTGAGAGCTATGAGCATCAGGGCACGGGTGAGTGCCAGATGCGGGAGAGTATAGAGCGCTAAGAAACCGAAACTTTCGGGTGAGATGTACTCGAGCGGAAGGCTTGCTGCAGATTGAGAGCCGCTCACCAAGAGCATTGCCCATCCAAGCCCGCCACCGGCTGTCGCCAAGACCGTCCCCCAGCGCCTTTGGCCTTCCCCGGGGAGGAAGACGGCCGCCAGACGGTATGTAGCCATAACCACCAGGGGTATAGTGGCTATGCGAAAAAGATGGTAAAGGACCGCCAACTGTAGATGCAGGGCCGGGGCCGAGGCCAGCTTTCCAAGCAGCAGGAAGGGTAGGAAGGCCAGCACACCATGTTGTTCCATGCCGGTATAGGGCGTACGAAACAACCACGCCCCTCCCTGCCCGAGCAGCATCTTAGCAATGTATGAATTCCCGTCCTCAACGCCGATGACGAATCCGGTAAAACGCCATGCATCCCCCTCAGCTCCAAACCCGATCCAAACAGGAATGGTTGTTAGGACAACCAGGATCCCGCTATAAACCAGGCACCACATTCTCTCCGATCGCGTCATGTCCGCCTCGCGATCACCCATAAAGCTGCCAGTGTCAAGAATGTCGTTCCCCACCCCATGAACACCATCCAAGGTTGGAATACAAATTCAATTTCATGCTCACCGGATGGGACTTCGATTGCTCGGAATAGATCCTCCTCAACCAGGATCTCGGTGCGGCGGCCATCGATCAAGGCTATCCAACCGGGGTAATTCACTTCTCGCAGCACGAGGCGGCCGCTACTGCTCGTGTGGATTGTTATGCGGTTTGGAGACCAACTTATGAGTCGCAAGGATTGTCCTGCAAACGCGCCCGGATCGCTCAACGTGAATTCTATATGGGGTTTGGGCTCGACAAGACGGTAAAGACGGACCCCATCCACAACACCTTCCGCTATGAGGTCATTACGCTCGATCGGTTGGTTTGACAAGATCCAGGTCACACTCAATTTGGCCAGCTGTTCAAGATCATAACGGGCTGGATCGAGGTCTGGCGTCACCGGTGGTAACGGGACAGAATAAACCGACGGATCGAAGCCGAGTGCCGTGCCCAGGTACGCGCGGTAGGCAGCCAGCTGCAGAGGTGAAATGCCCTCAACGCTTTCGATACCGCGCTGCGCAGATTGGAGGGGTGCCAGGCTGAAGGTCGGAGAAAAGACCCGCTGCACCCCCGCATCGGCAGCGATTCTATCAGCAAGACGAGCGGAACTTTCGTTTTGAATCGGCCTCATATCGAGCAACGAACAATCCACGAAAGCGGCTTCGATTGCGATCAGGATGAGCCAGGCTGTGAGCACTGCCTCACTTTTCTCAATCCAGTTTCTACTCCTGAAAAGCAGCAGAAGTGCAGCAAGCGCAATGATCACCGGCAGCATTGCAAGCGTGGATGGCCATCCACGAACGGCCCACACAGCACCGTTTAAAGCGATCACGAATACGAAGAACGTGACACCCAGTATACGCGAGCGCCGCTCGAGCACGCCGTCCGCTCGCATAAGTAGCAATTGCATCCCCTTTCCAGCCAGCAGCGCCACTGCGAGGATGCTCAGGATGAAGAACCTCCCTGGCACGCGCAGGAAGCCTGCTCCTGGGATCACCCTACTGAAGATAGCATAAAGGGGGGTGGCTGGGCCCATAGCAAGCAAGGTTGCCCCAACTGCTATCCCACCCCAGAACCAGGTCGTACGGGATGGCCTGAGAAACGCCAGTAGGGAGAGAAATACAACCGCACTCCCGATGTAAATGAATTGCTCAGGCTCTCTTGGGAGGAAGACAAACATGCCCAATAGATCGAGTGCATTCAATGAGTACACTGTTTGCTCACCCAGGCTCAAGCCGGAGCGTGTGCTTAGTTTAACCAACTCCCACAATGGCAGGCTCAAGCAGGCACTCATGCCAAGTGCGAATACACTTAACAGAAGACCACGCTTGAGCAGCTGGCGTAAGGTCAATCGCGTGTCTGCCCAGTTCCGGGCAGAGATGAAATACGCCACGGCCAACAATCCAGCCGGGATGAGCCAGCGAGGATCGGCGAGGAAGATCAAGCCGATCGATAAACCCGCAAGACCAGCCGAGCGCGCACTTTGCTCTGTCGGTGCTTGAAGCGCTTTCCTGATCCCAAGCAGCACCCACGGCGTCCAACTGGCAGCGCTCACGAGGCCCAGGTGTCCCAGACTCAGGTGCGTTACAAGTTTCGCAGCGCCACCGAATATCAGCCCTGAAGCGATCGCCCCCGCTCTTCCTGCACCCTCAGACCCGGCAAGCAGCCAGGCGCCGATCCCGGCCCATACCAGATGACCGATGAGAAGCAGATTCACAACCTGCGCGCCTGGCCAGAGGATCGCCATCCAATTGGGTGGGTAGGTCAAACCGGCCAACGGATCTGCAGCTAACGGCATACCGGAGAGCAGGTATGGATTCCAGAGAGGAGTCTGGTGCCAGTTGAAGAGCAGATCATGTGCAATCTGGGAAAGTGGGAGATGCGAGATGAGAAGATCGTTGTAAAGCGCTGCCGGCCAATGGGCGATCCACCCGGGATGGGTGATGATAGGAGCTGTGCACAGCAGCACGAACCCGAGCAAAAGAAGCGGAGTTCTTCTCTCGTTGAGCGCGGTTTGCATCATGATCCCGGAACCGCGTAGATCTGGACCTCTTCGAAGTCCACTACCGGATCCAGCAGCGGGAGCCATCCTGGCTCGCCGAGCTGCCTTTCCCGCCAGCCATAGAACACGTAATCAACCCCAAGTGACTTAAGCTCCTTGAGCCCGGAATCGCCGTTTGAGTTCTGGAAGAGGGTCCGGATTGTCTGGCGCGCGAGATCCGCCTGCGGGGTTTCGAAGGGGTGCCCATACAGCACCCTCGCAGATGTAAAAGCAGGCAGCCGGTTGCCGATCGTTTCTGAAGCAAGTATCAGATCGCCGGGCGAAATGTGAGCATCCAGCCAGCGGTATGCACCGAGCTCACCCTGGGTGTGCACGAAATCTGGATCTCCGCCCGAAATGCTGACAAGACTGGCACCGATGAGCAATGCATTGGAGGGCAGCATCAAGGCAAGCGCGAAGAGGATGATGGTCTTTCTCCGTAAGCCATGTGCCTCCAACCACACCACGCCGGCACTAGCGAGGGCGACGAAGGCGAAAAATAATCCCATCGACATGCGGCGCTGGAACGCAACAGGTGCGTAAATCATCAGGCTGCCCAGCACGGACCATGTGGCCAGGAAGCGCCAGCCTGGTTGACTACGGATTCTCTTAACCCTCAGCCCGAAGCATGCCAGGAACAGGACGACCCCAAAGCCAAGCATGTAATCCCAGACAGGAGGTGATGGGGTTTGGTTTTGAACATTCCATAGACGGAGGACCGGATGAGATGCACTCAACCAACCATCGTAGATGAACCAGGGGAGCAAGGCCAGTGCAAAGATGACCAGTGGAAGCAGGTGATTAAGGACCCATTCGCGTCGGGGCTTATCCCAGCCTGACTTAACCTGTAGAATCCACTCTATCAGCTCCCAGACCATGAGGACTACGACCAGGCTCACGGCAGCGAATGGAAGAACTATACCCAGGACTGTGCCACTGACCACGGCAATAATGAGCCTTCTTAGCCGCGGTATTTCAGGATTGACGACCGCTAACACCGCCAAGAGCATCCCCCATAACGTCAGCGGGAAGTGTGCATTAACCATCGCCGAGAGTGACGGGATCGATTCGGGGATCAGCATATCGCTCGCTGGGTGATCCAGAAGCAGAATGCTCACCCAGCCCAACCCTGACCCAAGGATTACAGCCAGCCAGGTGAACCACACCAGATCACGTTCAGCGATTACCCAGCGAAGGAAGCGATAGGCCGTCAAGTACAGGAGAAAGGCTGCGATTACCCGAGCAGCATGGTAGATGCTCAGGAGCGGTAGATTCAACCAGGTAGATAGATGACCAAGCAGGAGGTGGTACGCATATAGGAAGGCCCCTGGACCTGGATCGGCTGCATAGGGAAGCGTAAATATCCAGCTCCCTTCAGCACCCTGCCTCATCTTCGCCAGGTAGCTGTACCCATCAACCGGGTTGACGATGAAACCCGAGAATCCTATCCCGGGCGGTGTTACTTTCGCTGCAAGCAGATAGGGCAGCAGCGTCAGGAGCGCTGCGCCGGCAGAAATCATAAGGACCATGCGGTATTCACGCCGGGAAATCATCGCCCGCACATTGTACGTCGAGGAGAGGCTATGTGCCATGCGTACCTTGCTCTCCTGCCTCTCAAACCCCTATAATCGGAGTATGAGTCGAGCATCAAGCCTCTATCGATTGCAAGAGCTGGACCTCGAGCTTGAGGCAAGCAAGAACCGCATCCAGTCCATCGAAGCCGAGCTTGCAGACGACGAAGCTCTGGGCAAAGCCCAGAAAGCTGTGGATGCAGGTGAGGAGGCGCTGGTTACAGCCCGTTCTGCTAACCTCGCCGCCGAGCACGCTTTCGCATCCCAACAAGAGAAGATCAAAGCTACAGAAAGCAGGCTGTACGGCGGGACAGTGACCAATCCAAAAGAACTGCAAGATCTGCAGCTCGAATCGGAGGCGCTCAAACGCTACCTTGAGACGCTGGAAGAGCGTCTGCTCGAAGCGATGCTGGACCTGGATGAAGCTCAAAAGAACGCTGAAAAGGCCAGGCAGTCCCTGACCGCCGTTGAGGCGCGGCAAATAGAGACCACTGCCCAACTACGGGGTGAACTGTCCTCGTTTAAAGAAAAGGTTGGGCGTCTGAAGGTCGAACGTGAGGCTGCCTTTGGTGATGTCGATCAGGATGATCTCAAGATCTATGAGCATCTGCGGGGCTATGTAGGCGAGCATGCCGTAGTATTGATGCGCTCCGGAAGCTGCTCCGCATGCGGTGTGGACCTTGGACAATCTCAACAACAGGAAGTCCGCAACAACGAAGTCCCTTTCGCATGTCCGCAGTGCGGACGGATCCTTTATGCAGGGTGAGTGCCTATGATTACTTTTATCCGCAACCTCTGGATCAGCTTATTCGGAAACTTCTTCGATGCGGGTGAATTCCTGCTCGGCATACTGCTCGGTGTTTTCTTTACCTGGCTCTATGGTCGAGCAGAACCAATTCGAGATGCAATATCAAACTGGTCCTCATCCAAGATCCGGGTCGCAAACCGCCGTCAACAACGGACTTTGATCGAGCGTTACCGCACGGAAGTTCTCTCCCGTGCCCAGAGCATGCACCTGGCGAGTGCGATTTTCGCCCTCGACGAAATTGTCCTCCCGCCCAAACTGCTTGCACCACCACTGCCCGATGGCGAGGATGAGAAGGAGCGCTCCCCTGAGGACACGCTCTCTGTCCTTCCCAATCTCCCCGACTGGCAATTCCTCTCCAGTATCTACCAGGCGCCCACAATCGGGATCGAAGCTGCCTTGCGCGATGGCGCTAACTTACTGATCACGGGCTGGCCAGGCTCTGGAAAAACGACCGCACTCGCATACCTTGCCACCCGACTGGCCATGCGTGACCCAGCCTTGGGTTCTCTTGTTGATTTGATGCCCGTGCTCCTTCATGCCGGAGATCTGCTTTTAGATCGAGCTGCGGAGAAAGACCCTTTTAAACCAATCGAGACTACGATCCATGATCAATCTGAGACGGGAGGCTCATCCCGTCTCCCTGGACAGGTGCAGTCACTTTTTAAACGAGGCCAGGCTCTGCTCCTGCTCGACGGCCTGGATGAGTTCAATCCGCATGAAATCCCACCGATTGCCGACTGGCTGAAGAACCTGCTGGAAAAGTATCCCGACATCCGCATGATCGTGACCGCCCACATTGACGGGTATAACGGTCTGCCCGGAATCGGGTTGACCCCAATATCCATCGCGCCGTGGAGCGATCATGATCAGATCCTCTTCCAAGAAAGATGGTCGACGGCATGGCAGGAACATATCTTGCCCAATCTACCCAAGAGCCGCATCTCCGATGTAGACCCGGCTTTGCTGATGGGCTGGATGATCGGTTCGATGCGCGGCCTCAGCCCGCTCGAAATCACCATGCACGCTTGGGCAGCCTATATCGGCGACATACGGGGCAACCGGAGCATTGATGCACTCGAATCATACCTGGCGAGATTCCTCTCACCTAACGAGCGGAAGTCAGCCCAGTCTTCTGCGCTGGCCTGGATCCGGAGCGGTTCGGGCATCTTCACCGAGAGGCATCTGAAGCGCGGTATGCCACTGGCTGAGATGGAGGCGGCAGGGATCATTCAACGACACCTCCAGGGCCGCCTGACGTTCTCTTCCGCAAACCTCGGGGCTTATTTGGCGGCACGGGCTCTGGTCGAGGAGAATGAAACGCTTGAGAAGCTCCCCCTTGGCTGGGCGCCTGGTGAATTGATGCTCCGATACTACGCCGCCCTCGGCGATGCTGGCCCACTGAGCGAACGTCTATTGAAAGCCGATGCTGATCCACTCGAGAGCGGACTGCTGACCCTCGCTCGTTGGCTTCCAGATGCCCCCCGAAAACAAGCGTGGCGGGGCGAGGTCCTCCGTCAACTGGCGCAGATCGTTGCCGATGGGACTCGTCCCTACGGATTGAGGCTGCGCTGTGTTCACGCTCTGGCAGCGTCGCGTGAACCCTCGGTTTCGATCCTCTTCCGCAGGTTGCTGAACTCCGACAATCCCACCAGCCGTGTCCTGGGCGGCTTGGGCCTGGGAGGCTTGCGAGACGAAGAAAGCGTGAAAGAACTAATCAACACCATCAAGTCCAATCGCAATTTGCATACACGGCGGGCAGCATGCCTGGCGCTGGCAGCGATTGGAACCGATGAAGCCCTGGAGGGGCTCGGGCACATCCTGCTAGAAAGTGAGGAGGGCGTTCAAATCGCCGCGGCCGAATCCCTGGCCTGCAACCCAACCGAAGGCTTTACGATGCTGCGGGACGCCGTCGAAATGAAAAATCTACTAACCCGCCGTGCGGCCGTGTTCGGACTGGGTCGGGTTCCCGAGCTCTGGGCGCTCGAAATGCTCGAAACGCTCCAAACGGAAGATGAGCAGTGGGTCGTTCGGGGGGCAGCAGCCGAGATTTTGAAACAACGCCGCAACCCGCCCTGGAAGGTGGTAGAACCTTCACGCGACCTCACCCAGCTTGGCTGGCTTAAAGCCTTTGCAAGCAAAGAAGGCCTGGCGATTGCTTCAGAACGCGCCGCGCTGGATTTACTGCGACGCGCATTGACCAAAGGCTCACAAGAGGAACAAATTGCTGCTCTGGAAGCGATCGTCTGGGCAGACGCCGATGATCTGTCGCTAGAATTAAATCAGGCGCTAAAATCCAACCAACCCTACTTGCGAGACGCAGCGTTTGAAGCCTTGAGTCAGATGAGGGCATCCGGGGTCGCGACATAGGCTTGATCACGCACGATATCACTTGAGCCGTGAGAGCTGCCACTAATAAAAAGGTTTACAGTTCAATGATAAAACGGCCGGGGAAATATCCGGCCATTTTATTGTAGAGCTCGTGAGTTAAGAGTCTGAAATGAATCGATCGAGGTGGGTTTTTAACCGCTCTTCTACAGTATGAGCTGGAAGTCCGACCACGGAAATGATTTTATCAAGACCACGTTCCCCGGCAACGATCTCGATCGCACTCTTCCGGACCGAAAGAGCCTTGGCCAGGAACGTAATCAAGACCTTGTTCGCTTTCCCATCCACTGGAGGCGCAGCCACGCGCACCCGAATCGTTCCATCATCCAGCACGCCGCTGAATTCAGTCTTCCGCGCGCGCGGGGTAACCCGGATGGTAAGTGCCGCGCCCTGTTCACCGGCATGGAGTTTAAATGCGCGTTTCGCCTGAGTTTCCTTCATGAGAGGATGCCCCTAAGAACCCGGCTCAAAAGATCAAGCAGGATTAACAACACAAGAGGGCTGAAATCCAATCCCCCAACCGGAGGCAGTATGCGCTGGATCGGTGCAAGCAGCGGCTGCACGATCCCATCCAGGAAGCGGCGAATTGGATGGAATGGATCCAGAATATAGCTCAAGACCACATCGGCGATGATTAAAATCGAAATGGCCGTGATTATGATCGAAATTGCATTCCCAAGCGTCGACAAAGGATCTGCCTGCCTCTCAAAAAGTGTCTATCGAACCTGATCCAGGTACGAGATCAGAGCACATTGTACCGCATGCAATCATTGCCATCTATCAGCGCGGGCCGAAGATCGCTCGGCCCACCCGCACAATTGTTGCCCCCTCCTCGATCGCAATTTCAAAATCGTCCGTCATCCCCATGGAAAGCTCGGGTAATCTGCACGACAAGCTTCGCTCCAGATGATCCCGTAATTCCCGCAGGCGGGAAAAGGTCTCTCGAACGATCTGCTCGTTCGCATTCCAGGCTGCCATCGTCATCAAACCTTCTATCCGCAGGTAGGACAGCTCAAAAATCGGCTGCACTTCTTCAAGGAATTCATCCCAGGTCGTCCGCTTGGCCAGGTTCCAACCAGCCTTGGTATCCTCACCCGATGCGTTCACTTCCAGGTAACCAATCAAGGTTTGTGCGATATCCGCCTGGTACTGATTGAGCCGGCGGGCAATCTTCAACCGGTCTATCGAATGTACGTACTTAAAATGACCGGCGACATCCCCCGCCTTTCGACTTTGAATCCGGCCGACCATGTGCCAGGTCACGTCCTTGAGATCAGTGAGTTGAGCCTGCTTCTCGCTCGCTTCTCCAACCCTGTTTTCACCAAAATGACGGTGTCCACATTGGTATGCAGTGCGGACAACCTGTGCTGGATGAGATTTGGTGATCGCTACCAGTCGGACTGATTCGAGCTTCCGGTGGCTGCGGATGGCTGCTTCAGCGATGCGCTCATGCACACGCTGCAAGTTCCGCTCAATCGCGTCTCTGTCCATGCCCATCACCTGTCGGGAGAATGCTGCAAGCTCATCACAGCCGCATAGCGCCCGGTTTGGCCGCCTTCCGCCCTGTGAGAATACCACGCACTGAGGTCACAGGCTGTGCACATGCCTGCGATCTCAATCTGGGTGACACCCGCCGCCTCAAGCAGATGTTTGTTCGCAGACCATAGGTCCAGGTAGGTCCGCCCATTGCCATGGATGTAATCATGGGTCTGCTTACCAAAGCTCATTTCAAAGGCGGCAATAACATCCTCGCCCACTTCATAGTGATCTGGGCCAATCGAAGGGCCGATCCCGGCGAGAATATCCCCGGGCCGGGAACCAAAGCTCGCGACCATCCCCTGCACGGCAGCACGCGCTGCCCCACGCACTGTGCCTAACCATCCAGCGTGAGCAAGCCCTATGGCCTGCCTCGTTGGGTCATAGAGCATGATCGGGACACAGTCCGCATAACGCATGAGCAGCGCGATTCCTGGTTGATTGGTAAGAATCACATCCGCTTTCTGGTGTGTTCGGCCGGCGCGGGGAGCCTCACCAATCACCACCTCTGCGGAGTGCACCTGCCAGACATCAAAGACGGTGGCAGGATCGAGGGACAGCGCCTTAAAAACGCGTTCCTGGTTTTCCAGCACCCGGGCTGCATCATCACCTACCGTCCCGCCCACGTTGAGTGAACGCCAGGGATCAGGACTTACGCCCCCCTGGCGAGTGAAGATACCATGCTGGACGGACGTGCCCTGCAGTGAATTGAATTGGTAGTATTTCAGGGATCCAGATACTCTGGGCTGCATGTTCTCAGTTTATCATGCTGCCTGACAGCCCGGCAGATTAGTCCAACTCACCGCTCGCTGCCAGTTTGGCCGCGATCAGCGTGCGGGTTTCCTGCATTGCTTCCTCGACATAGGGGTAGGCTAACCATATGTTTGAGAGACCAAAAAGTGTGCCGGTTAACGTCCGTAGTAGAGGCGTGCTTTCTCGTAACCCAAAGTTAAAGAAGGGCAGTACGGAAAGCAGTTGGGAGGTGCCATCGATGGCGATCGGGACGATCCCGATCAGGAACCATAGCCAGATGGACATGGGTTTTAGTCGTCGACGCACCAGGCCGAAGAGCAGCCCACCAAGGAAGATCGAACCATAGATGGCAACATCGCGCTCGCAGAGTGCAACCTTGTACCCAATTACCGCGTCGCCGGTGTAGGTACGGACAAGTCTCAGGTCGTAGGGTGGGATGCTGGATATATCCTCGAATGCAGCCCCCTCCATGCCTGCCAGCCTGAGCGGGTAAGCAGGTTGTTCGCCAAACAGGAACCATGACCGATAGGGAATCTGATGACAAAGTGGTGAGTAGATCGAATAGATCCAGCGCGCCGGCCGTTCAACCCCGGCTCGCATCATGACCGGCGCCAGGAAGGGCAACCCCACATAGAGCAAGACCAGCAGATTGAAAATGAAAAGCCAGCGGCGTGTGATGGCGTACAGCAACCTGTTCAGGAAGACCGCCTGGCCGCGCGGCACCGAAACCGCCTTTGGATCACGTTGTGAGGTTGAATCGCCTGCAGCTTGCAGTGCGACCTTGAGATTGATCTCTTCGATTGGGGCTTCGAGGGTGTAGGGTCCGACTTCCAGGACAGGGATGCGATCCAAATACCGCGATAGCAGGGCCGGATCGCTCTCAATATCCACCTCGACCAGCTCGTGTGGGTAATCAGCTTCGAGACAGCTTAGCTCATGCTTGGCCGCATCGCATAAAGCACATCCTTTACGTGTGTACAAGATAACTTTGATCATATTCACAAGCCAAGGTCCCTAAGGTACCCATCGAGTTGACCTTCCGTCATGAGGCCAATATGCACAATCTGGATCACGCCATCCTCGCCGATGAGGATCGATGATGGGTAGCCGCGTATACGGTACAGATCCTGGATTTTTCCGCCCGGGTCGAGCAAAATTGGAAAGGTAAGTTTCAGGCTCTCCTGGAAGATCCTAACGTCCTCGACCGGATCATCGAAGTTGATGCCCAACACGACAAAGCCACGCGGAGAGAATGCTTCATAGCGTGCCTGCAGCGTTGGCATCTCTACCACGCAGGGACCACACCAAACTGCCCAGAAATTGAGCAAGACAACCTGCCCCTGGAAGTCCTGCAGGCTGATGGCTTCACCGCCGAGAGACTCCAGTGTCCACGCCGGAGCCAACGCCCCGACCTCGGGAGCTACAGGCAACCCGGTCGAATAGCCCCCTGCAGTCGCGTTTGGACCGCGGACGCTGTTGCCCGCAGGCAACCCGAATAAGGTAATGAGCGTGAACGCCGCCCCAACGAGCACGCCGATCAAGAGCAAATACAATTGCCGCCGGACTGTGGGGCGTGATGTCATCAGCCTCGGCTAAAGTCCGAAATCGACGAAGAAACCGAACTGTGCCAGGCGCTCAAGTGTCCCGGTAAGGAGCATAACCCCCACGATCACCAGGATGACGCCGGTCACGTAGGAGAGAATGCGCACCGCTTTCCCGTATCTGCGCATCAGCTCCGCTACACGTCCGACCCCGAGTGCGGCGAGCAGGAAGGGGATTGCCAGGCCAATTGAGTATGCAGAGAGAAGAACTACGCCCTCCGTAATGCGTGCGCTGTTCAAAGCTAGCGTGAGAACCGCACCAAGCACGGGGCCTACGCAAGGCGCCCAGCCGGCCGAGAAAAACACGCCCATCAAAGCTGACGACAGGTATCCAAGCCCAGGATTGGGTTCCATCTGTCGCCGCGTATCGTAATCCAGAAAGGGGATGCGGATCAGCCCCAAGGTATGCAAGCCGAAGATGATTACTACGAGCCCACCGATGCGGGCAAGCCAAATCCGCACATCGTAGAGCAATACGCCCAGGGCTGAGGCAGCTGCACCAAGGAGCACGAACACGAGGCTAAAGCCGAGCACGAACGCCACACCGTGGCTGAAGGTCACCCAGCGATTTTCAACGACCTCGCCGGCCGGGCTTATCGACCGACCCCCGAGGTACCCGATATAGGCTGGCACCAATGCGAGCACACACGGGGAGAGGAAGGAGAGTAATCCAGCGAGTGCGGAGATACCGATGCTGTAAGGATTGATTCCCAGGTTGCTGATGTTCATCGACGCTTGTCCTCCAAGAGCAGACGATTCATCCAGCCTGCCTAGCTTCAATCGATTCCATGAAGCATAACCCAACCCTAAGGGAGCATCAAGTGGGCAAGTTTACACTTTGGATTGCCGGAGCGAGACTACAGACGAAGCCGGCGCAAGCGCAGGCTATTGCTCACAACGAAAATTGAACTGAAGGACATCGCGCCAGCGGCGAGCATTGGATTAAGCAGTCCCAGGGCCGCGCTGGGGATGAGCAGAACGTTGTAGATCAAAGCCCAGAATAAGTTCTGGCGGATTGTCCTGAGCGTGGCACGCGAGAGCGTGATCGTGCGTGGAACGCCACGCAGGTCGCCACTCAAGAGCGTGATCGGGGCAGCAGCGATGGCGACGTCTGTCCCGGTTCCAATGGCGATACCGACATCAGCTTGTGCCAGCGCGGGTGCATCGTTAATCCCATCACCAACCATGGCAACGATCTTGCCGTCCTTCTCTAACTCCTTGATAACATTCACCTTCTCGCCAGGCAAGACCTCCGCCCGAACGAGAGCCTGCTTGCCGTTTGCCGTGTCCTGGATGCCAACGCTGTTTGCGATCGCCGTCGCCGTCGCCTGGTTATCACCGGTGATCATCCCCACTTCCAGACCCAGAGCCTGCAATTCCCGGATCGCTTGGAATGAACCATCCTTCACAGAATCGGCCACACCGAGCACGGCCGCAGGTATGCCATCAACGACAGTGATAACAGCCGTTTTCGCCTGCGCCTGGATTGAATGTACGGTGTCGATGAGTGAACTTATGCCTATCCCTGCAGCTTCGAGCATCCGTGTGGATCCAACCTGAACCGCATGCCCGGCAACCTGAGCCTGGATCCCCTGCCCCTCGATGGCCTGGAACCCCTGCGGATCTTCCAGGTGCAAACCTTTCTCTGATGCGGCAGCAACGATGGCATCGCCAAGTGGGTGCTCGGAGCCTTGTTCCGCGCTGGCTGCCAAACGCAGGATTTCATCCCCGCCACGGGAATGATCGATGATTTGAATATCGGTAACAGTTGGCTGGCCGCGTGTGATCGTGCCGGTCTTATCGAGCATCACGGTGGTCAGGCTTCCCGCACGTTCGAGGGCTTCTGAGGATTTAAACAGGATCCCGCTGTTCGCCCCGCGTCCGGTGCCGACCATCACTGCCGTAGGCGTTGCAAGACCCATTGCGCACGGACAGGCAATGACCAGTACGGCGACCATGTTGATCAGGGCACGCGTGAAGATTGACAAATCACCGGTCGGGGGCGGCGCCAGGAAATACCAGCCTAGGAAGGTGAGGAGCGCAATCACGATCACGACCGGGACGAATACCTCCGAGACCTTATCTGCCAGCCTCTGGATTGGTGCCTTGCTCCCTTGCGCTTCTTCCACAAGCCGTATGATCTGCGCCAACGCCGTGTCTTTGCCGATTTTGAGCGCTTCGAATTTCAGGCGGCCGAGCTTGTTGACCGTTGCGCCAACCACCGCAGCACCCGGTCCCTTCTCGACCGGCATCGATTCCCCAGTAAGCATCGACTCATCGATCGTGCTGCGCCCTTCGACGACCACCCCATCGACCGGGATCCGCTCACCGGGACGTACGATAACCAGGTCGCCGACCTGCACTGCTTCGGCCGGGATATCCTGCTCCGCCCCATTCCGGATCACGCGGGCGGTCTTCGGGCGTAACCCCAGTAACTTCTTGATTGCCTCGCTCGTCCTGCCCTTGGCGCGTGCTTCGAGGAATTTTCCCATCACGATTAGGGTGATGATGACAGCCGCGGTTTCAAAGTAGACGTGTCCGGGGATCCATCCCAGCAGAACAGGTATGGAGTAGAAGTAGGCCGCCGAGGAGCCCATAGCGATCAAAACATCCATGTTCGCCGCACGGTTCCTCAGCGCCTTGAAGGCACCCACATAGTATTGCCCACCCACGATAAACTGCACCGGTGTTGCCAGCGCGAACATCAGCCAGTTCAACCATCCGGCATCTTGTATCGCAGCGGGCAGCAGGCCGAAATCATAAAGCATGGAGAGCGTGAAAAGAGGCAGCGTGAACAGCACCCCCAGGATCAGCAAACGCATCTGGCGGTTGATCTCCACTTCCCGGGCGATACGTTCTACATCATCCTGACCGGCCTCGGCCGCGAAGAGCTCAAAACCTGCACGCTCGACCGCACTTCGAAGCTCGCTCTGGCTTACGGCCGTGGGAAGGTAGCGGACACGCGCTTTCTCCGAGGCAAGATTGACCGAAACTTCCACGACACCTTCCTGTTGCAGGAGGGTGGCCTCGAGCCGCGCGGCATCCGTGGAGTCGGCCAGCCGTCGCAGGCTCAGCTCTGCTTCTCCGAGCGCAACATCATATCCCGCACGCTGTACACGCTCGATTAAAGCAGCTTGATCAACCCGCTCGGGATCATACGATACACTTGCCCGCTCATTAGCGAGGTTCACACTGGCGAAGCTAACACCATCCAGTTTCTTGAGGGTGCGTTCAACCGTCGCCACGCAATTGGCACAGGTCATGCCTGTGATCGGAAGTGAAAGGTCCTTGCTTTGGGTTGTCACGCTGCCATCACCTCACGCAGGTTACGCTGCGACCGGGGGGTAGTTGATTTCTGTCAGGAGAGCGACGATCTGTGCTTCATCCGCAGGGAGTTCGAATTCAACCGTAACCTGCCGCTTATCTTGCAAGGCTTCAACATGCTTGACTCCTGTTAAATCGGCCAGCTCCATCTGGATCGTGTGAATGCAGTGACCGCAGGAGATATTGGGTACATCGTACGTAATTTTCGTCATGGCTCTCGCCTCCTTGAATGGGTTTGTTTCAAACCTTGGTCGCCATTTCATAAACTTCCATGATTTCTTTGAGGACGCGCTCCCGCTCCCCCTGATTCTCCCCACGCACTACGGTGATCAAGCAGGAGTGGATATGGTCATCGAGTACTTTTGTGCTGACCTTGTTGAGCGCCGCTTGAATTGCCTGTATTTGGCGCAGCAGATCGATACAATACGCATCGTTCTCCACCATCCGGGCAACCCCGCGTACATGGCCCTCGATGCTCTTCAATCTGCACAGCGTGTCGTCGCGATCCATCCTGACCCGTCCTTTATCCCCCCCCAGGGGGGGGTGGGTATAGGAATGATATCCGACGTGTTCGTTCCAGTCAAGGTCGAATGCGATCAGGGGATCAGGTCGGCCACCAACGGGATGTGACCCGCGAGTTCAAGCAGCGCCGCGACGTTCAACGTGGGGAGATCACCAGCTCGGGCAGGAGG
>Ga0315534_1000196_pt1 | contig 38921 bp, 30 predicted proteins | sample SalMarSW160240MG_FD_203094 | JGI IMG/M metagenome (GOLD analysis project Ga0315534, IMG submission 203094) | Salt marsh sediment microbial communities from the Plum Island Ecosystem LTER, Massachusetts, United States - Salt Marsh Sediment SW1602-40 ... | reverse complement strand
CCGGGACCTGTGATTGGTATGGTGGCGCGCCTGGCAAGTGAAAAAGGGGCGGAAATTCTGGCACGGGCACTCCCACTGATTCTCGAAAGTTATCCCGCAGCCCGGGTGTTGTACGTGGGCCAGTACGAAAATGTGCTCGGGGAACAGAACTACGGAAAACGAATTCAGGGACTGCTCAGGCCTCTGCAGGATCATTGGACTTTCCTGGGCATCCTCCACTCAAGCGACTTGGCGGCTTTCTTCAACCTGTGCGATGTAACGATCTTGCCCAGCCTGAACAGCACCGAAAGTTTTGGTATGGTGCAGGTTGAATCGATGTTCTGTGGGACACCGGTCGTTGCCAGCGATCTTCCAGGGGTGCGTGAAGCGACGAGGACAACCGGAATGGGGGAGCTCTTCCCGGCGGGTGATCATAACGCACTGGCCAGCAAGGTGTTGCAGATCATCAAGTCGCCGGAGACTTACCTGCGCGATCAGACGATGATACGTGAACGCTATGGAACCCCGGTCATTACGGATCAATATGAGCAGCTCTTTCAATCACTGCTTGAACCGGAGCAAGGGCATCATGGATAAGGATTACCTCTGGCTCCACCTGCGTGAACTTCCCTATTTCCGAGCTTTGCTCCGGGCGATCGAGGCGACATTCTACCAGGGCCTCGAGTTTCCCGGACCGGTGATCGACCTCGGCTGTGGCGATGGTCATTTTGCACAGGTCGCGTTTGACAGGCCGATCGAATACGGGGTTGATCCAGATTTTCGCTCCCTTCAGGAGGCTAACTCGAGGGGTGTTTATAAACAGCTTCTTCAATCCGATGGAGCATTCCTGCCTTTTCCCGACTCGTCGATCGGTTCGGCGTTCAGTAATTCTGTGCTCGAGCACATCCCCCACCTGGATCAGGTCCTGCCCGAAATTGGACGTGTCATGCGTTCTGGCGCTCCCTTTGTGTTTACGGTTCCCAACCCGGGCTACAAGACTGAACTTAGCTTCCCGAACTGGCTTCGACGTATTGGAATGAAGCGGGCTTCGTCGGCCTATCGAGAGTGGTTCATGCGCATGTCGCGTACCTGGAATATGGACTACGAACAGGGTTGGGCGGCTCGATTAGACCGTGCTGGATTTGAAATCATCGATACTTTCCGCTATTTCTCTCCACGGGCCCTGAGCGTTTTAGAGTGGGGGCACTATTTCGGGGCGCCTTGCCTCCTTCCACGCAAAGTCATTAGACGTTGGATCATCGCCCCGACGCGATGGAACCTCGGGTTGACGGATCGCTTGGTGCGACGATACTATGAGGCACCAAGAAGCGAAGATGGTACCTACAGCTTCTATCTGGCGCAGCGCATATGACAGAGCATCCAAACGGGCTTCCAGGTAACGAATCAAGTGATGAGATCTTTGACCCCAGTGTCCTGGATTGGTTCAAGTCACTCCTGCGGCTTCGCCCCATTCCATTCCCGACTGCGGATAATGGGCAAGAAATGGTTCCAGCAGCGGTCAGACGAGAGCCAGACACTGCATCCGAAATACTAGATCGGGGAAGGTTCGAGGGACTCTCACTTCCCAGCGCTAGCCAACTTCGCATCCCTGTAGCATTACTGCTTGCGCTGACGGCCCAATTTGGTTTTGAACTCAAATCCGGTTCGATCTGGATCGGCATCATCTTATACCTGACCGCCGCTGGCCTCATCGCCTGGGCATTCTGGCGTGGTGATTTCGGTTCGATCTGGCTTCCGACCCGTCGAGCCCCGGCTGAAGCGGTGATTTTCAAGCCGCTCTACCTTGCTGCTGCCATGATCCTGGGTGGGCTCACGTTTGCTGCCAGCGGGGATAATCGTTTCGATTTCCCCACCCTGGTCTTCTGGTTCGGGTCGATCGTATGCGTGATCGCAGCCTTCTGGCAAGGTGAGGCGCCTTTTACGGGCCTGTTCAGGCGTGTCCTAAACTTCATTCGCGATCCCAGGATCAGGATTTCACTCTCGGGTTGGCAGCTGCTCCTGGTTGCAGTCTTCGGCATCGCTCTCTACTTCCGATTTTCCGAAATCGATACGCTCCCACCCGAGATGGTGAGTGATCATGCCGAGAAACTGCTGGATGTCGTCGATGTTTTAAATGGCCGCTACTCGATTTTTTTCCCGCGCAATACTGGCAGGGAAGCGATTCAGTTCTACCTGGCGGCGGCGACAGCGATCTGGCTGAAGACCGGGGTTAGCTACCTCACGCTAAAGATCGGGACAGTTCTGGCTGGTGTACTTACGCTGCCCTTCATCTACCTCTTTGCAAAGGAAGTGGCTGGACGCGGCGCCGGATTGGCAGCCCTAGCACTTTCCGGTGTCGGGTACTGGCCGAACGTGATCAGCCGGGTGGGTTTGCGGTTCCCGCTGTACCCACTTTTTGCTGCAGCAGCAATGTACCTGCTCGCGCGAGGTGTACGCACCCGGAGCAGGAACGATTTCTTGCTGTGCGGCCTGGTAGTAGGTTTCGGGCTGCATGGATACAGCCCAGCAAGGGTGATCCCGATCCTGGTCGCAGTTGGCGTTGCCCTGCTGCTGCTTCACCGTGAATCGCGTGGTTCTCGCATTGCGTTCATAAGCTATCTCATCGTCGCCGGCCTGGCGGCATTGATCGTATTCATGCCGCTCGCACGCGTCGCGGTCGATCAACCTGAGAACTTGATTTATAGGATGGCGACTCGCCTCGGAAGCGCTGAACGTCCACTTCCTGGACCTGCCCTGCAGATCTTCGCCTCCAATGTCTGGAACGCATTGAGAATGTTCGCATGGGATGATGGGGAGGTTTGGGTTAACTCGATCCCCCACCGTCCTGCGTTGGATTGGATCAGCAGTGCGCTGCTCCACCTTGGTTTTGTAATTGCACTGGTGAGGTACGTTCGCAAGCAGCGTTGGATTGATTTATTCCTGATCCTATCGATCCCAATCCTGCAGCTGCCATCCACGCTCTCATTAGCATTCCCAGGCGAAAACCCGGCCACCAACCGCGCCGCCGGGGCAATCATTCCCGCCTTCACACTGGCGGGGATGGCTATGGCCGCCCTCCCGGCCTGGGCGGAGAACCAGTGGTCCAATCACAGGTTACGCTGGCTTGGCGCTGGCGCTGGGCTGGTCCTGTTCATCGGGGCAGCCCGGATCAATTACAATCTTGTCTTTATCGAGTTCGCGGATCTTTACCGGCGCTCAGCGTGGAACACGACCGATGCGGGCAGGATCATACGCGGTTTTGCAGAATCCGTCGGAGACTTTGATACCGCCCACATGGTGGGTTACCCACATTGGATGGATACCCGATTGGTAGGGATTGAGGCGGGACGCCCCACGCTTGATTACGCTATCTGGCCCGAGAGTTTTGGAGACCTGGTCTTTGAACCACGTGCCCAGCTATTCTTGATCAATCCAGAGGATCAAGAATCACTCGAACTTCTTCAATTCCTCTTCCCTACAGGCTCAGTCAGCCGCTGGATTTCGGATCTGCCCGGGAAGGACATCGTGTTGTTTTTTGTCCCTGCGGGCTCAAATGAAGATCGTTTACCGGGATCGGATTTGGACTCATGAACCCCGTAAACGAGACCAGCCAAGCCGGCGTGGGAGACGTGCAAGTTCGACGCCGGTTCCAATTATCAACCCAGACGGTCACAAGCCTTATCCTGCTGCTGATCATCCTCCTGGGTGCCTACCTGAGGCTGGTTGGAATCGGCTGGGATGAATCCACCCATCTTCACCCCGACGAACGATTTCTGACATCGGTCGAGTCATCACTCCGCCTGCCGGCATCCATCGGCGAGTACTTCGATACAGAGAATTCCCTGCTCAACCCGCACAACACTGGCAACGGTTTCTTCGTATACGGTACATTTCCGATTTTCCTCGTCCGCTACCTGGCTGAATGGGTCGACCAGACTGGCTATGATCAGGTGCAGATCGTAGGGCGGGCAGTCTCGGCCGCCTTTGACCTGATCTCATTACTGCTCATCTTCTGCATTGGTGAACGTTTGTATAGCCGGCGGGTCGGGCTCCTGGCTGCCCTGCTGGGTTCGATGTCGGTCCTTCTCATTCAACACGCGCACTTCTTTGTCGTCGATCCCATCGCAAACGTATTCATCCTGGCCGGGATCCTCTTTGCGGTGCGGGCGATGCAGAGCGGCCGGGTGGGCGAATACCTGTTCTTTGGTGCGGCACTGGGGCTGTCGGTGGCCTCTAAAATCAGCACTGCACCGCTTGCGGCGACGATCGTGCTGGCTGGGCTGGTGCGCGTCCTGCAAAGCGATCCTGAAAACCGCCAGGCTGAATTTCAGCGAACTCTCACCTACCTTACCGGCGCCGCCCTTATCTCGCTGCTCATCTTCAGGGTTTTCCAACCCTATGCCTTTTCAGGACCGGGTTTCTTTGGTCTAAAGCCGAACCCGAAGTGGTTGGCAAACATGGCCGAAATCCGCCAACAGCAAGCGGGTAACACGGACGCTCCGTATGCCTTCCAGTGGGCTGACCGCGCACCAATCCTATTTACTTTGCAAAATATGCTCCTCTGGGGGCTGGGTCTCCCGCTTGGGATCATGGCCTGGATCGGGTGGGGGTGGGCAGCCCTCGAGCTCTTCCGTAAGAAGGACCTGCGGCATCTCATAACGGTGCTCTGGACCGGCGTATTTTTCATCTGGCAGTCGATCGGGTTCACGAAGGCAATGCGCTACCAGCTCCCTATCTATCCTCTGCTCGCGCTGTTCGCTTCGTGGGCTCTATTTGAGGCCTGGGATCGGGTTCGCGCATCTGAGGGGTTGAAGAAGCAGGTCGGGCGGCCACTTGTTCTTGGCCTGGCCATCGTCGTTGTTGGGGGTACGGCGCTCTGGGCTTTTGCCTTTACACGGATCTACCGTGTGACCTTTACACGTGCGGCCGCCTCGCGTTGGATCTACAGCACGATCCCGGGCGCGGTGAACCTGGTCATCGACACGGAGGGTACCAGGTCCGTAGAAGCACTTCCGGTACCGCCCGACTTCTCGCTGGCGCCAGATCAAACCCAAATCCTGCAAATCCCGAACGACATCCTCATGCGTCTTGAAGGCTGGATCGTGGGGATTCTCATCCCCTATACCTCGATCGAGGGGGAAGCCGGAAATCTATACCTATCAGCCGAGATCCGGCCTGATCCGAATGGGGAAGCTTTATTCGCTTCGACAGAGCTTCGTGCATACGGGAGCTTGGGGGAGGAGATCAACCTGGAAGGAAAGTTGGATATTCCGATCCAGGTAGAGGATGGCGACAACCTTTTCCTGACCCTGAGGAACCTCGGTGCAATCAGCGTTGCGATGCGTTCTACACGCCTGGTTCATGAGACGACCTGGGACGATGGACTTCCCTGGGGGATCGACGGCCGAAACCTGGGTGGTCGCTATGAAGTTCGCAACCTGGAGTTGTATTGGCACGATGACCAGGATGACGATCAAAACGGAATCCCGGACAAGCTCGAGCGCATCGTAGATTACCTGGCTGAATCTGAGTACATAACCATTTCATCCAACCGGCAGTACGGCACAACTACCCGAGTTACCGCTCGGTACCCGCTAACAACAGCTTATTATCGAGCGTTGCTCGATTGCCCACCGGACATCTCTGTGCTTGCTTGCTATGCCACTGCCCAGGAGGGTGCAAGCGGCAGCCTCGGTTATTCACTCGTGAAGGTTTTTCAAAGCAATCCTGGCCTTGGTCCATTGGAATTCAATGATCAATTCGCGGAAGAGGCCTTCACGGTCTACGATCACCCAAAGGTGTTGATCTTCAAGAAGGATCCCGACTTCGACCGGGAGCGCGTATTCAAACTGCTGTCGCAGGTCGATGTGAGCCAGATTACCCATGTCTTGCCCAAGGATGCCGAAGTTCGTACGAAGGACCTGATGTTGCCAGCAGCACGCTGGTCTGAACAGCAGACATCGGGCACGTGGAGTGAGATCTTCGATCTCGACCGGCTGATAAACCGCTCCAATCTGGTTGCGACCATCGTTTGGTGGTTGGCCATTGGATTATTAGGGCTGCTTGTTTTTCCAATCACGCGTGTAGCATTACACGGGCTGCAGGATCAAGGCTACGCATTATCCAGGCTTGTGGGTCTGGTCATCTATGCTTGGTTGAGCTGGATGACAGGGAGTCTGGGGATGGCTGTAACCCGCCTGACGCTTATCCTCGGGATCGCGATCCTTGCTGGAATATCGGCTGCCCTCGCCTACCGCGACCGGGAAGAGCTTCGGCAATTCTTCCGTGAGTGCTGGCGCAGCATCCTGTGGATTGAAGCCTTTGCCTTGATTTTCTTTCTCGTCGATCTGGCAATCCGCTATGCAAACCCGGATCTCTGGAAACCAGGCACGGGTGGTGGCGAGAAGCCGATGGACTTCTCCTATCTGAACGCTGTGCTGAAGAGCGCAACCTTTCCGCCATACGATCCCTGGTTCGCCGGGGGATACATCAATTACTACTACTATGGCTTTGTGCTGGTCGGCATGCCGATAAAGCTGCTGGGGATCACCCCTTCAGTAGCGTACAACCTGGTTCTCCCGACCCTCTTCTCGCTGCTTGCCTTGGGCGCTTTCTCCGTGGCGTACAACCTGGTTTCGGGCGAAAAAGCCATTCTCCCATGGCGTCCTCGCCCGAATGCCAGGATGGCCGGGATCCTTGCAGCGCTGATGCTGGTCGTTTTCGGCAACCTGGGTACGGCAAGGATGTTCTATGATGGTTTCAAGACCATCGGCCGCAAAGCAGGTCAGCCAGAAGGCACCTTCATCGTCGGGACAGCCCAGGCGGCCAGGGGCTTCTTCCGGTATTTATCATTCCAAGATACGCTTCCTTATCCGCTTGATCAGTGGTACTGGAATCCAAGCCGTGCAATCACGCCAGGTGAGGGTGAAGCAGGCCCTATCACAGAATTTCCGTTCTTCACATTCCTCTACGGCGACCTGCACGCACATATGGTCAGCCGGCCACTCACGATCTTAGGCCTGGCCTGGGGGCTCGCATGGCTTCGCTCCGCTGCAGGGGCAAAGCGGCGGCGTTTGGATCTGCTGTTAGCTCTGGGAATTGGAGCGCTCACTTTGGGCGCACTCCGGCCGACAAATACATGGGACTTCCCCGTCTATTGGGTGCTCGGGGCGGCGGCAGTTTTCTTCGCCCCATGGTTCTCCGATCGACCACCCGGCGGGAAACAGATCCTGACGGCTGCAGCGGCAGCACTGGGTTTACTCTTGCTCGCACAATATGCCTACTACCCCTACCACTTCTGGTACGGTCAGGGTTACCTTTCAGCTGATCTCTGGCAGGGTTCGCACACACCGCTTGTCGATTACCTGACCATACATGGGGGATTCCTTTTCGTGATCGTGGCCTGGCTGGCCTGGGAATATAGGGAATGGATGGCAAATACACCCCTCGTACAGCTGGCCAGGCTGAGACCGTATTTCGCAGTCATCAGTACGGCCATCCTGTTCCTGATTGGTTTCACCGGATTGCTGATTGGGACCGGAATCGAATCGGCGCTGATCATCATCCCACTTGGGACGCTAACGGCGTTGCTGCTTCTACGCCCGGGATTAGCGCTTGGCAAGCGGGTGGCGCTGGCATGTATTATCAGTGCACTCGCGCTGACCTTGCTGGTGGAGTTCGTCGTTCTGCGCGGTGATTTGGACCGTATGAACACGGTCTTTAAGTTCTACCTCATGGTCTGGGAGCTTCTGGCTCTGGCAGCAGCGGCGGCCGTAGCCTGGGTATACGCAGAGCTTGGAGCGTGGAATCGAGGTTGGCGTTTGCTCTGGATCGTGGGCAGCACTACCCTCATCTTTTCAAGTGCGCTTTATCCCCTCACTGCGACGCCGGCCCGGATCCGCGATCGTTTTACCCAGGATGCTCCACGATCGCTCGATGGCATGGCATATCTGCAGGCCGTGGATAACTATTCCGAGTTGAGCACTCCGCTAGATCTCGATGAAGATTACCTGGCGATACGCTGGATGCAGGAGAACGTCCAGGGAACCCCTGTCATCGTTGAGGCGAATGTGCCTGAATACCGGTTCGGGAGCCGGTTTACGATCTACACTGGCTTGCCAGGGGTGCTTGGCTGGCGCTGGCATCAGGTCCAGCAGCGTGTCGCAGTCGGGGACCAGGGTGTCAACCAGCGTCTTTTCGATATCACTGACTTCTACCTCACTCCCTCACTTGGCGAAGCCAGTAAATTCCTTTCTACCTATGATGTTTCCTATATCATTGTTGGCGGGCTTGAGCGAGCTTACTATCAATTCGTTGAGCCCTGCTGGCCGATCAGTGGTGAACTCGGGATCTCATGTGATCTACGGGGCTACGCATTTGGCATGCCCGGGACCTACGATGTCTCGCCGGGGGATTGCACCCCGCTCGAATCAGGGAACGAGGCGGCGGGATACTGTTGCCCGACGCATGGTTTGGACAAGTTCGAGGCCATGGTTGAAAGCGGCTTGTTAACGATCGCCTTTGAAACGGGTGGGACCACGATTTACCAGGTGCAGCGCTGATGATCGCGGTCCTCACTTGGTGGTTGTGGAGCACGTTGCTCGGGCTTGCTGTTTACCCGTTGGTGCGCCGGCTCTTTGGCCGGCTTCCCAGTGAGGGGCTGGCATTCGCCAGGCCGGTAGGCATTTTGCTGGGTGGCTATCTTTACTGGCTCGGGGCGACTTTCGATGTGATCCAGAATGACCTGGGCGGGGCGTTCCTGGCTGTGATCGTCGTCGCAGCTGCAGGTTGGTGGGTTGACCGGGGTCGAGTGCGTGATATTTTCCGGGCACTGAGACGCCAGAAGCAACTGCTGATCATAACCGAGGTCATCTTCGCGTTGGCCTTTCTTGGATGGGTCTTTGTCCGAGCGAACAACCCGGAGATCACGGCTACTGAGAAGCCCATGGAGCTGGCCTTTCTGAACTCGATCCTGCGTTCCCCACAATTCCCGCCGCGTGATCCCTGGCTCTCAGGATATGCAATCTCCTACTACTACTTTGGGTATGTACTGCTGGCATTCCTGACCCGACTGACCGGCGTCGCTCCCGGGATTGGCTTCAATCTAGGGAACAGCCTGTGGTTTGCCCTGGTCGCGCTTGGAAGCTACGGAATGGTCTTCGATCTCCTCACCGCGAAATTAAAGAGACCCCAATACGGGGCTGCCATACTGGGGCCGCTTTTCGTCCTGATTTCGGGTAATCTAGCCGGCGTGCTGGAGGTTCTGTGGTCGAAGCACCTCTTCTGGAAGGAAGGTCTGGATGGGATCCTGCAGTCCCGCTTCTGGACCTGGTTGGGGTTGGCTGATCTCGAAAACCCGCCATTGCAGCCAGCAACCTGGATGCCGTACCGTTTTCTGTGGTGGTGGCGCGGGTCGCGCGTGATTCGCGATCTGAATCTGATCGGAGTTCCCATTGGAAACCAATCGATCGATGAGTTTCCTTTTTTCTCTTTCTTGCTTGCTGATAACCACCCGCACCTGCTTGCGATGCCTTTTGCACTATTAAGTGTCGGCTATACCTTCCAGATCTTTCTAGCCGGGAGATCGAGCGGCAGTGGTTCATCGTTGCGGTCAATTTCGCCCACCCAACGCCAGCGGGTGACGGTTTTTATTGCTGTCGGGTTGATCGCAATAACCATCCAGCGAGCGATCGGGGCAGGGCAGGAAGCGCTGGGCGCTATAGAAACCCTGATTTCTGTCCTGAAGGGGTTCTTCCTCTATTCATTGTTAGTCCTGGCCCTGGGGGCCGTTCTGGGGGCGCTCAGTGGCTTCCTGCCATTGAAGCTGGAAAAGATAGAGCTGCTTTTTGCTGCTTTTCTCTATGGCAGCCTGGCTTTCCTGAACACATGGGATACACCGATCTACTTTAGCGCCATACTGGCCATATTGCTTTGGTTCGAATGGGGAAGCTCCCTGAGGAGAGTGCTCCTCGAATTGCTCCCAACGATCCTGGCACTGCTCGGATTGGCTGTCTTTTTCTTTCTTCCCTGGTATCCCACTTTCTCCTCGCAGGCAGGCGGGATCCTGCCCCACCTCTTGCATCCGACAAGGTTTCCAAACTTCCTCGTCATGTTTCTCCCACTTTTGCTCCCGCTCGCGATCTGGATTGGCACTGAAACCGTCCAGAACTGGCGGCGTGGTGAAGGTCGGCTAATGCTTGGGTTTAGCTTCGGCGTTCCACTATTGCTGCTGTTCCTATCCTGGATGCTTGCCGCTGTCCTGTACTTTGCCCTTGACCCGGGTGCCCTGGCAGGCGTACTCGACATTCTGGGAGTTAGTTCGTTCTCCGAAGCTGTCCGCCTTAGTTTCCAGCTCCGTCTCAGTAACTCGTGGGTTGCCCTGCTGCTTGGCGCTCTTTTAGCATCGGCATGGATCGTCGCACGCAGGCGGTTAACGCCGCCTGAAGAGGCAGATCCTACAATTTTTGTCCTAATCCTGATCGCGCTGGGTGCACTGCTGGTGATGGCTCCGGAATTCCTGTATTTGAAGGATCAGTTCGGCCAGCGGATGAACACGATCTTCAAGTTCTACTTCGCCACCTGGATCCTGTGGGGTTTGGCGGCTGCATATGCCAGCGCATTGATCCTCGCTAGGACGGGCTGGAGGTGGCGCATCGCGCAAGGTGCGATCCTATCCACCCTCGCCCTGGGAATCGTCTACCCGCCTCTCTCGGTCTGGACAAAGACGAGTGGCTTCAATCCGCCTGATGGGCGGACGTTGGATGGCTCACTCTACCCGAGTTATGCCCAGGAAGGGGATCGGGAGGCAATTCCCTGGATGACGGAAAATCTCCCTGTTGGAACGGTCGCTGAAGCTGTTGGCGGGAGCTATACCTATTATGCCCGGGTCTCGGCACATACTGGCTTCCCGACGGTGCTGGGTTGGCCTGGACATGAGGGACAATGGCGCGGGGGATACGAGGAGCAGGGATCGCGCGAGCAGGATATGCGCCTGCTTTACCAGACGAGCGATTGGGAGACGACGCGTTTCATTCTCGATCAGTACGCCATCGAGTATGTGTACCTGGGCGATTTGGAACGTGTCAGCTACTCACCCGTTTTCGACGCCAAGTTTGACGCATTCATGGATCTGGTCTTCGAAAACGGATCAACGAAAATTTATGCTCGCCGGGGAGATATCGGCCGTTGATCACATCACGACGGGAAGTGCGCAACGAGCATCTTGTGCTCCTCGGGCTTCTCTTGCTCGCTTTTACGCTGCGCGTCGTCAGCTTGGGTGATTTCATCCCCTATGATCGAGAAGCGATCCAGATGTTGACGGCGACTGCGGATGCTGGCAGTCCATCCGCATTTTGGACAACCAGTCCAGCACCTCGCAATTTGGTCTATCACAATCTCACCTTGCCCTTGTTCCAGGCATTTGGCAGTTTGCCAGCCGTCGGTCGGATCGTATCTGTGGCAGCTGGGACGTTGTTGGTTGCCGCTGCTTTGCTCCTGCGAAAACGATCAGGTGTGGTTTTTACCATCAGCCTGGCAGCGCTCCTGGCCTTCTCGCCCATCGCACTTACGCTTTCCCGGACAGCCGGTAGCTCAATCACAGCAGCGTTCGGAATCACGCTCGCCGGATGTGCCTATCTCGGGATATCGCAGATTGCACAGGAGAAACGAGCGATCCTGATCGGGCTCGGTCTGGGGCTGGCGCTGACGTCAGGTGCAGCTGGGCTCAATGGTCTTGCTTCCCTCCTGCTAGTATGGGGATTCACGCGTTTCCTCAAGTTCAACAGAATCAGTATGCCTCAGCTCTCAATCCGCACGATCGGGATCAGCGCGGGCGTGACTATTGTGATGTTTGCCACTGGCTTTGGGTTGAACTGGGCTGGGCTTGCCAGCCTGGGAAGCTCGATCGGTGTCTGGTGGGGGAGCTGGTCGCATGCCGGGACGACCAGCATCGCTGCCCAGCTGATGCAGCTGCTGATGTTTGAGCCGCTGGTGTTTACCTTCGGGCTGGTCGGTGTCTGGCTGGCCTGGAAAGCTCGTCCCGATCCGATTGATCGCGATGTAAGTCTGTGGGCCGCCAGCGCACTGCTGCTCAATCTCGCCCGCATCGGCCGCCAGCCACAAGACTTGATCTGGATCGTCCTGCCGCTGGCCTGGATGGCAGCACAGGCCGTCGCGAGTTTGATCAGCCACAGTCATGACCGCCCTTGGCTGCAGATTATCGTATTGACTGGACTGCTTCTTGTCCTGGCTGCTTCCGCAGGACTCTCAGTAATCAGCTACCTGCAGGGATTCCAACTCTCAAGACTAGGATCCTCTGTCTCAATCCTTTACTTCATTTTCGGCGCACTGGTCTTGATGGCTGCGAGTTTAATGCTCATCTTCGGTATGGAGTGGTCCTGGTTTGTCGCACTTGATGCAGTTGCGCTGGCTGCTGCCATCGTCTCTTCGAGCATCATGCTTCAAGCCGCGTGGCGGTTGAATTTCTCAAAGCAGGATGCAGGGGTGCGTATAGTATGGAACTCGAGCACAGTCAGCCCAGGGATGCCCCTGATGTTAGCGACCCTCGAGAATGCCTCGCTCGCTGTTAGCGGCTTTCCGCATGAGATCAATGTGCAGGTATCGGGGGAGATCCCGCCTTCAATGGCGTGGGGACTGCGCCAATTTCCACGAGAATCTGGCGAATTTGTGCCGGGACGAGGTGCGCCGGCTGCGTTACTGACCCCCGAGTCTCAACCAGAAGTCCAGTTGCTGGCTGAGTACTTTGGGCAAGCGTTTGAGTTAACTGCGCTTCCAGGTTGGGAAGGGAGTCTCCCCCCGGAGATTGTTAGATGGTGGGTATTGAACGAAGCCCCGGCAGCCCCCCAGCGCTGGATCCTCTGGATCCGTGCGGATATTGCCAGTCTGGGAGATCAACCAGAAGAAGGCCAGCCGTGATGGACGACCTTAGGACACTCCACACCAGGATCGAGTCGATCGCGATCGATGGCCCTGCGGCCTCCGGAAAGTCAACCCTTGCACACCGCCTTGCCAGGGAGTTAGATTTTCTTTACTTCGACACGGGTGTCATGTACCGTGCTGTAACACTGGCAGCCTTGAGGTCACGGGTGGATGTAAGTGATGAAGCGCGGGTTTCTGAGCTGGCACAGCGTTTGAGCCTGGATGTCCGACCACCCTCGAAGGATGATGGCCGACAGTACGATGTCCTGATGGATGAGCAAGACGTCACCTGGGAGATACGCACTTCTCAGGTCGATGAGAACGTATCCCAGGTCTCGTCTTATCCCGGTGTTCGTCAAGCGATGACACTCCGACAGCGTGAGATCGGGCAGCGCGGCCGGATCGTTATGGTAGGACGAGACATCGGAACGGTGGTCCTGCCAGGGGCTGATCTGAAGCTTTACCTGGATGCCTCGGTGGAAGCACGCGCCCGGAGACGGTTTGAGGAATGTCGGCTGCGAGGTGACCAGGTCAGTTTTAAGTCGGTTCTGGCAGGGATGAAAGAGCGCGATCGGATTGATTCAACCCGCAGCCTGGCGCCGCTGCGGCCCGCCGAGGACGCAATTGTGGTCGACAGCACCAATCTGGACATCGAGCAGGTTGTGCTAGCGGCAATCGAACTGATCAGGAATTGGTCCCCTAATGAACGGCGATGACTGCCGGTAGCTACGCCAGTGAAGCCATCCAGGCTTGGTTTCTATTCAGGGCAAGGCCGTGCACGTTTGCGTTCGTTCACCAGGGTTATCATAGCGATAGGGACCTGTCGGACTGAACGCTATCATAGTTGCTGTAGTAGCACCAAGGCGCACCCTGCGGGAATAACGGGACGAATTATCTGATGAAAACCCGATCAAAACCCTACGATCATCAATCCCTCGAGCGGCGGCGTAGAGTGTTGCGCTGGATGATCGATGAGATTGCCTTCCGCTGGTTAATGCGTTACGGCGGGGCGGAAGGTGTGCAGAACGTTCCAAAAAGCGGGAGCGCGATCCTGATGATCAACCACGTCGCCTTTGTGGATCCAATCGTGGCGATGGCCAGCCTTCCGCGCAACATCGTTCCCATGGCGAAGGTCGAAGCCTTTAAATATCCGGTCTGGGGGATATTCCCACGCCTCTGGCAGGTTATCCCGGTCCATCGAGACGAAGTGGACCGCGCCGCAATCCGCATGGCGCTCAATGTCCTCCAGGCTGGCGAGATCATCCTTGTTGCCCCGGAAGGTACACGCAGCCCAGCGCTCCAGCAAGGGCGGGAAGGGGTGGCCTACCTGGGCATGAAGAGCGGAGCACCGGTCGTACCAACAGCCATCCTCGATTCGGAGGGATTTCCGACTTTAAGCCCGCGACGGATGCGCGGTCCGGCAGCACGGGCGCAATTTGGACGACCCTTTCGCTTCGTCGCTCCGGAGGGGAACCCGGATCGCTCATTGCTACGTAGGATGACCGACGAAGCCCTCTACCAACTGGCAGCAATGCTCCCACCTGAACGGCGTGGGGCCTACGCTGATCTTTCGAATGCAACCACAGATACACTCGAATTCGTATAGCCATTATTGGACATGGCTTACAACACCAATTTGGCGTATCGGGAAGCCTGTTTAGCCGGCTGAATCTGCCAGAGAATGTTGTTATAACGACGTAAGTCAACTTGAACCGTGAAGAGAAGCCCCCGGCAAATCGATTTGAAGCGGGTATAATGAGTGCCGATTAAGGAGTACAAGGAGGTGCTGGTTTAGCCTTATACGGGGAAGGATAGCGCAAGGCCTCGAGTAATCGAGGAGACGAGGTGGAGGGTTCCCTGCTGCAAAGCAGGGTTAACCGGGGCGCACAGCGCACCGGAAACATCGAGTGATCAGCGGATGCCCTCCGGGTGTGCCACACACCCATCCAATTCCCCCCTGAATGAAACCATGCACACAAAGCCGGACTGGCGACAGATCGGACAAAGGTGCAAGGAGTGGCACTACAGGATTTGACAATTAATCAGGAGGTAGTTTATGTGCGGCATCGTCGGCTATATTGGTGCGCGCAATGCAACCCCGATCATCTTCAATGGCCTGAAAAGACTTGAATATCGTGGTTACGACTCGGCCGGGCTGGCAGTCATCCAGGATGGCGTGATCGAGATCAGGCGTGATGCAGGCAAATTGGACCGCTTGAACGAATTGCTGAACAAGGAACCTGTAAGCGGGAATGTAGGGATTGGACACACCCGCTGGGCTACGCACGGTGTGCCAAGTGCGCAGAACGCACATCCGCATGTTGGGACATCCGGGCAGGTGGTCATCGTCCACAATGGGATCGTTGAGAACTATCTTGCTCTTCGTGATGAGCTCTCCTCGGAGGGGGTCACCTTTAATTCCGAGACGGACACGGAGATCATCGTTCACCTCGTCGAGCGCTACCAGGCGATGGGTCATGATCTGGCCGAGTCTGCCAGGCGTGCTATCGGTCACCTGAAGGGCGCTCATGGCATCGTACTGCTCTCTACTCTGGAACCCGACCGGATCGTAGCCGCCCGGGTAGGGAATGCGGGTGGCGTTGTGATCGGTGTGGGCGATGGTGAGATGTTCATCGCCTCCGACATCCCGGCCATCCTGGAGCATACGCGTAGGATGGCATTCCTCGAGTCGGCGCAGATGGCAGTTGTCACTCGTGATGGCTTCGAGGCGATGGACCTGAAAGGGGAGCCCGTACAAATAGGGATCCAGAATATAGCTTGGGATCCGGTTTCAGCCGAGAAGGGCGAGTATAAACATTTCATGCTGAAGGAGATCTTCGAGCAGGTTCGATCAACGACAGATACGATTGCCGGCCGCATCGATTTCGAAGATAGCAGAGTTCATCTGCCCCATTTGAACCTGACCCCTGAGTACGCCTCCCAGATTGAAAAGATCATCATCACCGGCTGCGGGACGGCCGCGCATGCCGGGATGGTGGGCAGGACGCTGATCGAGCGCATCGCCCGCATTCCTACCCAGCTTGAGATCGCCTCCGAGTTTCGCTACCAGGATCCAATCGTGAATGAACGTACCGTCGTCCTGGCAATAAGCCAATCCGGTGAGACCGCCGACACTCTGGCAGCGATGAGCGAGGCCCGTGAAAGGGGAGCACGCGTCTGGAGCATCGTCAACGCCATCGGATCGCAGGCGATGCGCATCGCGGATGGTTATATCAGCATGCAGACCGGGCCCGAGATCGGGGTTGCCTCCACCAAGGCGTTCACTGCTCCACTGATCGATCTCTACATGCTGGCGATCTTGCTCGCTGACCAAAGGGGGGTTCTCGAGGCGGCTGTCCGCCGTTCATACGTAGCAGACCTGCGCCGGATCCCGGATCTGGTCGGTCAGTGCCTCGATCGAGCAAGCGCAGTCGAGCAGGTCGCGTGGAGATTGAAGGATGTGGACCACTGTCTCTACCTGGGCCGGGGAATCCAGATGCCGATCGCCTACGAAGGTGCACTCAAATTGAAGGAGATCTCTTACATCCACGCTGAGGCTTATCCTGCCGGCGAGATGAAACATGGACCGATTGCGCTGATCGATGAGGAGATGCCGGTTGTCGCCATCGCACCCCGAGATCCCTGGTACGAAAAAACCCTGAGCCAGATCGAGCAGACCAAAGCGCGCGGCGGGGTTGTGATTGCAGTAGCGACCGATGGCGATGAGCTGCTGCCGGAAATCGCCGACCACGTTCTCTGGGTACCGGAGACCCCCTGGCTACTTAACCCTGTTACGACGATCATCCCGCTCCAGCTTCTTGCATATTACACCGGTGTTTTGAGGGGAGCAGATGTCGATCAGCCCCGCAACCTGGCGAAGAGCGTAACGGTCGAATAAGGCTCCAAGGTGCGGGAAAAACTCTTGACGCTACTTGCCCAGATTTCCGTGGGCTGGCTCGAGACTCGAAATAACTCACCTGAGCACATTAATCACTTCGTACCGCTTCGATTTGCCGCACAAGCTGCTCAGGGTCAGAAGTTGGGAGATCGCAGCTGAACGCCCGGCACAGGTAGGCCGTCGCCTGTCCTGCAATGAGAGTGCGCGCCTCCATCAGTGCGGGTGATTCGGGATCGCCCGGGAGGCCTCCAGCACGCACAAGATCAGGGATAACCCGGCTGGAGGCCACGCGAAGCAGCTGCTGGAAACCCTCACTCTGTGGATCGCCCACGATTGCTAGCTGCAGGGGTGGCCGGTGCGCATATTCAAATGCATCCAGCCACCCAGCGAATGCGGTAGGGTGCTGCTTGGTCGTATTCACCATCGATTCTAGTGCGGATACAGCTGATATTCTATAGGTGTCCTCACCCGTCAGTGCATGCAGCTGGAGCATCAATTTTGTTGCCATGCTGCTCCCGCTTGGGATCGGTGTGTCCTGGATCGTTTTCGGGCGTGTAATCAAGGCAGTCTGCCTAAGTGGCGTATCGAAGAATCCGCCGGCTGGATCCTGGAAGTGCTCCAGGATTTGGGATGCGAGCCAGATCGCAGCACGGTACCAGCGGTTCTGAAAGTCGATCCCGTAGAGCGCAAGGAGGCCGAGGGCGAGGGAGGCATGGTCTTCTAAAAATGCATGCGTGCCGGTCTGCCCGGCGCGCCATGTACGCATGAGCTCACCCCCCACGATCATGTGATCGAGGAGGAATTCAGCAAGTTGCTGCGCCGTCTTGAGCATGTCAGCTCGACCAATTCCGCCTGCGCCCTGAGCGAGTGCGGTCAGCAGCAAACCGTTCCAGCCTGTGATCACCTTGTCATCAGTAGCGGGCCTGATTCGTTCTTCACGTGCAGCTAGGAGACGCTCCCGAACAAGATTGAGTTGTTGAGCAAGCGCTTCCTTCTCAAGTTTGAGTTGTCCCCCCAGCTTGTCATAATCTTGGTGGAAGGAAAGCACATTCCGTCCCTCGAAATTCCCATCCGTGCTCAGGTCGAAAGCCTGGGTGGCGAGCATAACCAGCCCTTTCTCTCCCAGCACGATTTCAATTTGTTCAAGATCCCAGACATAGTATTTCCCCTCCAAACCCTCCGAATCCGCGTCAAGCGATGCGTAAAATGCACCTTCTGGTGAACGCATTTCACGGATCAGGAATTCGTATGTTTGCTCAACGATCTGAAGATAGCGTTCCCGGTCGCTTATTTGCCATGCGTGTAGGTACGCAGGCAGGAGGCAGGCATTGTCATAAAGCATCTTCTCGAAGTGAGGAACGAGCCAGTCAGTATCTACTGCATAGCGATGAAAACCACCGCCGATTTGGTCATACATTCCTCCGCTTGCCATGCTGTCCAGGGCATGCAAGCCAAGATCACGAGCGAGGGTATTTCCCTCACGTTGATGGATGTTGATTAAAGCCTCTATCACGCCGGGCTGCGGGAATTTTGGGGGACCACCCCAACCACCGTGCTTCCAGTCATAGCGCTGAAAAAGAACCTCTAATGCGACCTTCTGGCTATCTTCATCCCAGGTGCTTTTATCAGTCTGGTTAGAGTTTGCCGGTTGCAGGCGATTGGTCAGTCCATATCCAATGTTCTGTATTCGGTCTGGATCTTCGAGCCAGAGGGTGCTGATTTGCTCCAGCACTTCCGCGAAGGAGGGCATGTTGTGACGGTGAGTTGGGGGGAAATACGTGCCGCCGTAAAATGGCGCCATGTCCGGGGTGAGGAAGACCGACATCGGCCAGCCACCCTGACCTGTGAGCGCGACTACAGCATCCATGTAGATACTGTCAACATCCGGACGTTCCTCCCGGTCGACCTTGATATTGATGAACCAATCGTTCATCAACGCTGCGGTGTCAGGATCTTCAAATGACTCATGCGCCATGACGTGACACCAGTGGCAGGCCGCATAACCAACGCTGAGGAATATTGGCTTGTTCTCTGCTTTGGCGCGTTTGAATGCTTCTTCCCCCCACGCATACCAGTCGACCGGGTTCTGCGCGTGCTGGAGGAGGTAGGGCGAGCTCTCGTGGATAAGTCGGTTTGTCATGCCAGATCCTGTTTTTGGGAGGTTTATTACACAGAGGATTGTACCGCTCGTGGGGAGGAGGGCGGGGATCTATCAGTGAAGCAGAGGTTTTATGCAGATACGGAGTACTCGCCGGGTGGTAGAATCGACCCCATGCAATCCAGACGAACTCCTCTCGTGCTGCGTTGGATCCCGGCGTTGGTAGTGATGGCAGCTATCTTCTTCTTTTCATCACTTCCATCGAGCAGGATTCCCTACTTCGGTTTCTGGGACATCATTGTGAAGAAGGGTGGCCATATGACGGGTTATGCACTGCTCGGGCTGGCCTACTTCTACGCGCTTCCACCCCGGCTCTCGACCGGCTTCCGCTGGCTGTTGGCACTGTTCATGGCCATCCTGTTCTCACTGAGTGATGAGTTTCACCAATCTTTCGTGCAGGGGAGGACTTCGACACTGGTGGACGTGGGAATCGACACCGTCGGAGCGGCAATTGCGCTAACCTTCGGGGCGTACTATTCCTCGAACTCCAGATCAAAGTCCGACGTCGATTGATCCCGGTCCCAAGCTTGTCCAGGGGTAAGTTCGATATCCCCGAATAGTTCGTCCTGTGAAGCCAGCACCTGGTCTTGCTTGATCAATTCCAGAACAGCGAGGAAGGATACGACGACTTCCAACCGGGTTTTCGCTGTTCGAACAAAGCGCTGAAAAGACACCCTTCCAATTTTCCTCAAGGACTCCACAAGCGAACGAATCTTATCCCGGATGCGCACCTGGGATGCGGTCACGGCGCGCGCCATCTGGGGTGGATTAGGTGTGTTGAGTAGCACCTCGACCATCGCCTGTCGAAGATCCTCGATCGTCAGTTGACCCAACTCGAGTTTGGGATCCACAGGAGGGGGCGCGGCAATCCTAAGATAGGTTCGTAGCCCCTCCGCCTCACGATCCGCGAGCAGAATCGCGACCTGCTTGTAGCGTTTATACGCGACCAGCTGCCGGGCGAGGGCATCACCAGGATCCTCTTCACCAGGTTCACGTATCGGCGGGCGAGGCAGTAGGGCCTCGGATTTTATCTGGATCAAGCGCGTTGCGATCACGAGAAAGGAAGCCAGATCCTCGAGCGTGCGATCCTGCAGGCTGTGGATATGATCCAGATATTGATCCGTGACCTGAGCCAGTGATACCTTGGTGATATCGAGTTCAGCACGTTCAATCAGGTCGAGCAGAAGATCAAGTGGACCTTCAAAAACTTGGAGTTGGAATGTGTAGGCTGGAGAGACGAGCATGGGTTAGAGGAGAACGATCAAGCTAATGATCGCTAGAAGGGCGAGAAAGATGCCAAACCCGATTTTTACGTAGCGTAGGAGCTGGATATCGCGTACCCCCTGGATGAGCATCGCTTCTCGCTCCGCCTCCCGCCTGCGTTGATCGACCGCGGTGAATTCTGACATGCGTTCTTCGGAGTGGCGAGCGCTTTGCTCTTTGATACCCGCTGCCAGGTCTCGCATCTGTTTGAGCCGGTAGGAGGACAGCCCCGCTTTCTGTCTGGAAAGGACGGTTTCGAACACAGTCAGTGGTTCATGACAAGCCTGACAGCTCTCGCCTACAATTTCGTTGAGTGCGCCGCAGGCCGGGCAGAGTCGTTTCCCGGATTGAAACTCGGCACCGCAGCGCTGACAGACTGCCTCTCCGAGGGAGATCTCCTGTAACGTCATTTCACCACAGCTTGGGCATTGTGCATTCGTCATGTATTCAGAATCCTTTGCCGAAGCTGAATTATATCACTCGTAGTTTTCTCATTTTATGGGTAACATTTCTTTTGTTCGCCGCATCTATATTAGCGTAGGACAGTGCGGTATGATACTCCAGTCAACTTGCTCAAGGAGATTTGCATGATTAACGAACCCATCAATGTTACGGACGCGGCCTTTGAAGCGAGCGTTCTTAAGTCCGAAATCCCGGTCATTGTGGATTTCTGGGCTCCCTGGTGCGGTCCCTGTAAAATGGTCGCCCCGGTCTTGGAGAAGTTAGCGGACGAGTATGCTGGGAAGCTTCTTGTTGCGAAGGTCAACACCGATGATCACCCGCAATGGGCGATGCAGTTCGGCGTTCAGGGCATCCCGACAATGCTCTTTGTCGCCGACGGAAAGGTGGTCCACACCCAGGTCGGTGCGGTCCCAGAGCCTTACCTGAGGGATATTGTGGATACGTTTCTTGACACGCTTTCTGATAACTAGATCATCTTGCTAGCTAATTAAAAGAAAAAGAGAGCAGCCAGTCGGCTGCTCTCTTTTTGATATGTATCAGTTCTAATCCTCGGGATGTGTAGATGTACCCCAGATTATACCTTCCAGTTTGCGTGCAACCCGCCGAATGAATGAGCGTATTCGGGCCAGGAAAACCTGCAGGCGACGCCTTCGCCGGGCGATGACACTAACCTTACGTTCGGGCTCCACCCATTCAAGAGAGAGCGCACCCCACGTAAGCCCGCCGCCGAAACCGACCAGGATAAGTTTGTTTCCTGGGGCGACCTCACCCGATTCAACAGCTTCGCAGATCGCGATCGGGATCGATGCCGTCGATGTGTTCCCGTAATGGTCTAAATTGACGAAAAAGCGTTCCATGGGCATCCGCAAGCCTCGGGCGGCAGCCTCGATGATGCGCTGGTTCGCCTGGTGTGGGATGATGCGATCAATCTCGTCCAGGGTCCAACCAGTGCGTTCCGCAGCTTCGCGCGTGGCCGAGGCCATCACACGTGTGGCAAAACGGAACACTTCACGCCCGTTCATGCGGATCGTATGTAGTTTCTTATCCACTGTCTCATGCGTGGTCGGGTGCTTGGAGCCACCGCCGGGCAGAGTTAATAGATCCCCACCAGATCCATCCGATCGCATCACGCAGGAGTAGATCCCACCCGGCCGTTCGCTGGCTTGAAGGACAAATGCGCCCGCGCCATCCCCGAAGAGGATGCAGGTCGAGCGATCTTCCCAGTCAACCAGGCGGGAGAGGGTCTCGGAACCAATGACGAGGGCATTATCGATCGATCCAGTTCTAATGCTCTGGGCGGCCATATTCAAGGCGTAGATGAATCCGGTGCAGGCTGCAGATAGATCGAAGGCGCCGGCCTTTACCGCTCCTAACTGGTCCTGGACCAGGCAAGCGGTTGCGGGAAAGATATGTTCCGGGGTGGATGTGGCGACGATAATCAAATCCAGGTCGCGCGCCTCGATATTTGTTGGAGCAAGCGCCCGGATTGCCGCTTCGACTGCCAGCGAGGCTGTCGTCTCGCCCTTATCAGCAATGTGGCGTGAGTGAATTCCTGTGCGGCTGATGATCCATTCGTCCGTGGTGTCGACCATCAACGCCAGTTCATCATTTGTCAGCACCCGTTCCGGGGCTGCCATCCCCCAACCAGTGATGTGGGCAAACCTGCTCATCTTATTACCTTCACTTTCCAACACCTGCGAAGATCAAACAGGCATTGTGCCCGCCAAAGCCAAAGGAATTCGTCATCGCGTAGGCAATGTTTTGATTGCGGGCTTTGTTGGGGACGTAATCGAGATCACATTCGGGATCGGGTGTCGAATAATTGATCGTAGGAGGCAGGATCCCTTCCTGCAAAGCGCGGACACAAAAGAGCGATTCGAGTGCTCCGGCGGCTCCCATTAAGTGCCCGGTCATAGATTTGGTCGAGGAGATCGCAAGCTTATAGGCGTGCTCACCGAAAACTGTCTTGACCGCAGCTGTCTCGTTTGCATCGTTTAGTGGCGTGCTGGTTCCATGTGCATTGATGTAGTCGATGCTTTCCAACGGCAAACCGGCATCCGCCAATGCATTCCGCATGCAGATTACCGCTCCGGCGCCGTTCTCCGCGGGCGCGGAGATGTGATAGGCATCGTTGGTGGCGCTGTATCCGACGAGTTCGGCGAGGATCCGTGCCCCGCGCTGTTGGGCATGCTCCATGGTCTCCAGGATCAGCGCTGCGCCACCCTCACCCATGACAAATCCATCCCGATCACGTTCAAATGGTCGCGAGGCACCTTGCGGATCGTCGTTGCGAGTTGAAATTGCCGCCATAACATTGAACCCGGCCACAGCGACGGGCACGATAGCTGCCTCTGCTCCACCAGCGACGATCACGTCCGCGGCGCCGCGCCGAATCATAGCTGTAGCTTCCCCGATCGCGTTCGCGCTCGAAGCACACGCCGTGACGATTGTCATGTTCGGTCCCCGCATACCGTAGGTGATTGCAATATACCCAGGGATGCTATCGGGAAGCATCATGGGTACCATGTGAGGGCTCACCCAGCGTGGACCACGCTCGAGGAAGTTGCTGACCTCGGTGAATATAGTGCCGATCCCGCCAATCCCACTGCCGAAGATGACCCCAATCCGGTCCCGGTTTTGCTCCGTGACTTCCAGGCCAGCATCGTCGAGCGCCTGGCGTGTTGCTTCCATCCCAAACTGGGTGCAGCGGTCGGTCCGCCTCGCAAGCCGTTTTCCGACAACCGCCTCGCTGTCGAAGTTCTTAACTTCCGCGCCGAAATGGGTTTTAAACTCCGTTGCGTCAAAGAGCGTGATGGGTGCAACACCGGATTGCCCAGCAATGGCTGATCCCCATGTTGATTCTACGTCTTTTCCGAGCGGGGTCACACACCCCAACCCTGTAACAACAACCCGTGTCCTTGCCATCGCAACCTCCTCCTCGGCTAGCACCTTATGAACTGCACCCCTTTGCTGGCCTATAACACCCAGACTCCGGCATCGGTTCGCAGGCCGGAGAGGCGCCTGTGCTAGAATCCAAATCTGAACGTGGGGATGTTAATGGTCCATATCATACCGCTTTCTGCTCTGATCGGGGGTTGATTGATACCATGCTGCTGGTGACGGGCGGAACGACTTTCATCGGGCGGGCGGTTTTACGTAAGATTGCCAACGATGGAGGGAGGGTCCGTACGCTTATTGAACCTTCACGCATGTCGCCTACGCTCCCACGCGGGGTTGAAGTGGACGTCGCCTTATCCGGGCTAGGCGATACGCGTGGGATCCGGGCTTCCATGGTGGGTGTGAAAACCCTTATTCACCTAGCAGGCGCCAGATTGGCTTCTGATTCAGCCGACCCGCGCGAGTTGGATGTCGCCGCTGCCCAAAATCTCGCTGAAGCCGCGGCCGACGCAGGTGTCGAGCATATTATTATGTTGAGCATGCTGGGAGCGGATCGCTCCTCAGCGTATCCGCTGCTTCAAGCAAAGGCACACGCGGAAGACCCAATCCGATCCAGCGGCGTGCCATCCACGATCCTGCGCTCAACGATCCTGTTCGGGGAGGGGGATGCGTTTACAACCGGGATTGCTAAACTCGCTGCTGTCTCCCCTGTCCTGTTCCCGATCCCATCTGATGGCTCAACCGTACTCCAACCGCTCTGGGTTGATGACCTGGCGACCTGTATCGAATGGATATTGGTAGATCCGGGAAAGTATGATCAGACCTATGAGATCGGTGGCCCGGAGTATTTGACATATCGTGAGATTGTGAACATCGTCCTTCGTCAGGCCAGCATCATGCGTATCCCACTTCCCATGCGCCCACCCACGCTGCGCTTGCTTGCACGCATCACGGCTAGTATTCTGCCGCGATCCTTTATTTCACGGCATTGGACGGATTACCTTGCAGTGAACCGTACAACGGATCTGAATACGCTGCCCGAAGTATTTGGCCTGGCACCCAGGCGCTTTGAGGATCATATCGGGTACCTGAGCGGGAAGAACTGGGGTTGGGAATTTCTACGAGAGCAACTCGGGCGTCACAGGAGAGAGTAGTATGGTTGATGGGATCGAAATCCGCCCGGTGCGAGGGCACGACGAAATTCTTCAAGTGGAGGCTGTACAGCGCAGGATCTGGCCTTCGAGTGAGATCGACGTCATTCCTGCCCATATTCTGCATGCGATTCGATCTCACGGCGGTGTGTTAATTGGCGCCTTCGAGGATAAACGTTTGATCGGTTTTGTCCTTGGCTTCCTGGGTGCGGATTCAAGGAGCTCGGATCGGGTCGCAATGGCCCGCCTGGAACATCACTCACATGAGCTAGGTGTCTTGCCTGAATATCGAGGCCAGGGAATCGGGTATGCTCTCAAGCTCGCTCAGCGAGAGTATGTGATCAAGCAAGGCATCCGCTTGATCACCTGGACATTTGATCCGCTTCTAAGCTTGAATGCCCAGCTCAATATTCGACAGCTGGGGGCTGTGTGTGATCATTACATGCCTGATGCCTATGGTGAGATGCGTGATGCCCTCAATACTGGCCTGGCATCGGATCGATTTGTTGTCGATTGGTGGGTGACGTCGCACAGGGTGGAAGCAAGGTTGGCTGGCGACCGTAAACCCCTCGATCTGGCTCATTTTCTCAGCGCAGGCGCTGAAAAGATCAATCCTGCCACGCTTGGCACCGACGACCTGATTCATCCGGCTCAGGAGCTTTTCTACCCTTCCGGCACCTTCGCGTTGGTCGAGATCCCTTCCAATTTCATCAGGTTACGGGCTGAGGATGAAGGGCTGGCAGCTGCCTGGAGGGAGCAGACGCGCGAGATCTTCCTGCGCGTGTTTGAGCAGGGCTACCTGGTCACTGATTTCGTTTACCTGCGCGGCGAGTCGTTCCCCCGTTCGTACTACATCCTATCCTATGGAGAGACGACCTTTGGATAAAGTCATGCTGTCGAATATCGAAATGCGGCACATCCGCATGGATCTGAAATCGCCCTTCCGGACCTCCTTCGGAGTTGAACAGAAGCGAGATTGTCTGATCATCCGGCTCGAGGGGGATGGCATCGAAGGGTGGGGTGAATGTGTTGCCGGGGATAGGCCTGGCTACTCCTACGAGACCACTGGCACAGCCTGGCATATTCTGGCTGAGTTCTTGATCCCGGCAGTGCTGGAGAATCCGCCAGCATCGATTGATGCTCTCCTGGCGTGTTTCTCAGGGATTAAGGGACACCCTCAGGCTCGGGCATGCCTGGAAATGGCATACTGGGATTTCCTGGGTAAACGCCAGGGTTTATCGCTGCGAAGGATGCTTGGTGGGTTGAAGGATCGCATCCCGGTAGGCGTGTCGATCGGGATCCAGGATAGCCCTGCGCTGATGATCGAGCGGGTGGAATCATACCTCCGGCAGGGGTACACCAGGATCAAGCTCAAGATCGAGCCGGGCAATGATCTGCAGGTTGTGGAGGCTGTCCGGGCTGCCTATCCCGGGATTGCGCTCCAGGTGGATGCAAACGCAGCGTATAACACGGCTGATCATGATCACCTGCTCAAGCTTGACGCGTTTGAATTGGAGTTGGTCGAGCAGCCATACGCTGAAGATGACTTGATCGATCACGCCGAGCTTCAGAAGGACCTGCAAACGCCTGTCTGCCTGGATGAAAGCATCCTCTCGCGCAGGCATGCCCGCCAGGCGCTCCAAATCGACGCGTGTCGCGTGATCAACATCAAGCCTGCCCGGGTTGGGGGGTTAAGCGAGGGCGTCGCCATCCATGATCTGTGTCTTGCAAAGGATATTCCTGTCTGGTGTGGGGGAATGCTGGAGACCGGGATCGGTAGAGCCTCAAATCTGGCAATTGCTTCACTGCCCGGGTTCACCTTGCACAGCGATATCTCGGCAAGTGAACGCTATTACCAGCGTGATATCGCTCATCCGCTCTTCGAGCTCAACCCTGACAGCACAATCAACGTTCCTGATGCTCCCGGGCTGGGAGTTGAGGTTGACCGTGAAGCGTTGGAACTTTTCACACTTCGGTATCAAGACTTTAAGCATTAATAAGCTATCAAATCGCTCTCAACGAACGCTGGGGAAGTATGCCAGGAGCCAATTGAGCGAACTTGCGCCCGCATAGGCGATAAGCAGCATCTTCAGCACTTTCCCCACCAGGGTCCAGAGCAAGAAACGCGGCAGCGCCATACGCAGTGCCCCGGCTGCGGCCCCGGCAAGATCAAAAAAAGGGTTTGGGACGAACGCTAGCAGCAGGATCGCCCAATTACCGTATCGCTGGGTCCAACCTTCCAGCCTCTGGTATGTCTTGCTGTCCTGAAGCACCCCCTGGCCGCTGAAGCCTGCCAGATATCCTGTTAACTCCCCCAGGGCTGCGCCTGCTCCAGCAGCCAGTGCAACTCCAATAGGGTTGAAGACGGCCCCGAAGGTAAACGTCAGTGCGATCCCCGGGGCAGGTAGGATCAAGGTTGCATTCGCAAGCAGCGAGAGCAAGAAGATCCCCGGATAGCCATAGCCCTGGAGCTCTGCTGCCTTTTCACGGATCGAAAAGACAAAGACGGTGATCGCGATGACGGCTACGAGAGCCAGAATCCGGGCCAGGGTTAATCGCCAACCGCTATGCCGGACTTCGGACTTCATTGCTCCTCAATCGTAATTGTCCTGATCGTCACTGCAGATGCATCTCGCTTCATCGGATCGCGTTCTGGGATCGATAGAAGAACATCCAGCCCGTCGATAACCTTCCCAAAGACCGAATGTTTATCATCCAAATGAGGCGTCGCGCGATGGGTTATAAAAAACTGAGATCCGTTCGTGTTTGGACCAGCGTTGGCCATGGAGAGGATGCCAGGACCATCATGTCGGAGCTGAGGATGGAACTCATCTGCGAAGTTGTAACCAGGCCCACCGCTTCCGGAGCCAGTCGGATCTCCCCCCTGGGCCATAAAATCCTTGATCACACGGTGGAAGATGATCCCGTCGTAAAAACCCTCACGAGCTAAAAAAACGAAATTGTTCACCGTCCTTGGCGCTCGATCCGCAAAGAGCCCGATCACAATCGTTCCAGTGTCCGTGTCTACAGATGCAGTGTAGGTTTTTGACGGATCGATCGACATTGCGGGGGGTGTGTCATACTTTAGCGCCATGAATTGCTCCTTTGAGTGGGTATCTTGAACGGAAGCCGGGGTTAACGAATGGCGAGCAGTGCTTCGATGCGGGCGACCATCATATCCATCGCCACCGTATTTAAGCCACCCTCCGGGATAATGACATCCGCATACTGCTTGGATGGCTCGACGAATTCGAGGTGCATAGGTCGGACTGTTGTCTGGTACTGTTGGATGACCGATCCAACCGTCCGCCCGCGCTCGTTGATATCCCGTTCGAGCCGGCGGATGAAGCGGATATCGGGCGGGGTGTCGACAAAGATCTTTACATCAAACATCTCGCGCAGATCAGGTTCGGCGAAGATCAGGATCCCTTCTACCAGGATCACTGGCTGCGGTTCTATATGGGTTGTGCGTTCTGTGCGGGAGTGGGTTGTGAAGTCATAGATCGGGATTTCCACTGCATCTCCACCCTTTAGACGTAGGAGGTGCTCGATCATCAGGGGTGTATCGAGTGAGTTCGGGTGATCGAAGTTGACCTGCTCGCGCTGGGTCTGCGGCAATTTATTGAGATCCTTGTAGTAGGCATCATGCGGGACGAATGAGATGCTGCTGGTGCCGACGCGACTCAGGACGACGGTAGCCACGGTCGTCTTGCCCGAGCCCGTACCGCCGGCGATCCCAATGATGATCGGGGATTTCTGATCCTCTGCCACAGGCACATTATACGGTTTGAAGCCGATGAAGGGAAAGGCTGGTGATCCAGAATACCTGTTGAAGGCATGTGGGATTGAGTATTGAATAAGCACGAGCCCAGAAGCCGGGCTCGCAGTTTCTTGCGAAGGATGAGAGAGCCAGCGAGGGGAATCGAACCCCTGACCCATCGCTTACGAAGCGATTGCTCTGCCGGCTGAGCTACGCTGGCGTATCGGTCGGGATTATACCAGTCTGCGTTCGAGCTTGGCAATACGCCCGTGCGCGGTGATAATCAAATCATGCGGATTGCTATGATTTCTTTCCACACCTGCCCGCTTGCCACGCTGGGGGGCAAGGACACCGGCGGAATGAACGTCTACGTTCGAGATCTGACGCGTGAATTGGGACGGCGCGGGGTCGGCGTCGATATATTTACCCGCTCACAAGACGAGCACGTTCCGTATGTGCTCCACGATCTGGGGTTTGGCAACCGCATCGTGCATATCCCGGCTGGCCCCGAGCATCCAGTTGAGAAAGCATCGCTGGTGGCGCACCTACCAGAATTTGTGAAGGGTGTGCGTGAGTTCTCCGAGTCGAAAGAATTGACCTATGAGCTCATCCATGCCCATTACTGGCTATCCGGGCTGGCAGCATTGCAGCTTCGAGAGACATGGAACCTCCCCCTGATCCAGATGTTTCACACATTGGCCCTTATGAAGAACAGGGTTGCTCGACCGGGGGACACCGCAGAACCGGATGAACGTGTCCAGGCTGAAACTCGCTTGCTGCATGAAGCCGATCGGATTGTGGCTTCGACCCAGGCCGAGATTGCGCAGTTTCAATGGCTGTATCATTCGGGGTTGGAGAATGTTGTCGTCATTCCACCCGGGGTCGATACCTCACGCTTTTACCCGATCGCTAAGGACGAAGCCAGGGCTTATATCGGTATTCCGCTTGATCGGAAGATGGTGCTCTTTGTCGGCCGGATGGAATCGCTAAAAGGGATCGAAATTCTGCTCGACGCATTCGGGATGCTCCTTTCCCAGTCATTATTGGAGGACGATTCGGCCTGTCTGGCCTTGATCGGAGGCGATGCGGACGTTCCTCCCAAGACGATGGATGCCGAGATGGCACGCTTGAGGGCGCTGCCCATTGTTCGCGATCTGGGCCAGAAAGTCCGCTTCCTGGGTAAACGCAACCAGGACTCACTTCCGTATTACTATTCAGCCGCGGACGTTGTCGTAGTACCCTCGGAGTATGAATCTTTTGGGATGGTTGCCCTGGAGGCGATGGCGTGCGGGACCCCGGTGGTCGCCTCCGAAACAGGCGGTTTGGCCTTCCTCATTAGGGATGGAGAGACCGGCTTCCATGTTCCAGCTGGCAACCCGGATGCGCTGGTCGAGCGCATGGGTCAGCTCCTGCAGAACCGGGAATTAAGGCAGAAGCTCGGTCATCAGGCAAGCGTATATGCCCGGACGTTTGATTGGAGACTGATTACGGACCAGATCCTCGAGCTTTACAGTACACTTGTGCCACGCTTAGCTTGATCATCTGTGCTGGATGGATGCTCTGAATATTTTGTTTGAATGAAGGGAAGCGATGGGCGAAAGAGCGACGAATACCTACCTAATCGATATGGACGGGGTGCTTGTCAGCGGGCGATCTCTGATCCCTGGTGCCGCAGACTTCATCCGGCGTATCCAGGAAAAAAAGCTCGCATATCTGGTGCTGACAAACAACTCAATATACACAGCACGCGATCTTGTACACAGGTTGAAAACCATAGGTTTGGATATCCCGTCCGAGCGAATATTCACTTCCGCCATGGCAACCGCAAGTTTTTTGGATGCACAACTCCCACGGGGCAAGGCATTTGTAATCGGAGAGAGCGGTTTGACCGATGCGATATACGCCGTTGGCTACGTTATCTCTGATCTTGAGCCCGATTACGTAGTCCTGGGCGAGACCGTCAGCTATGACATGGTGCTGATCACAAAGGCCGTCCAGTTGATCGCAAAGGGCGCCCGCTTCATTGCGACCAATCCTGATCCCACGGGGCCCTCTGATTCCGGACTTGTGCCTGCGACTGGCGCGCTGGCAGCACTCATCGAGCGGGCGACCAACGTCGCCCCGCTGTATGTCGGCAAGCCCAATCCGTTCATGATGCGGGCTGCGTTGAACTACCTCGGAGCACATTCGGAAGAGACGGTGATGATCGGTGACCGGATGGAGACAGATATTGTTGCCGGGATCGAGAGTGGTCTGGACACAATTCTGGTCCTTACCGGAGTTGCTACCGGAGAAAGCATCAATCGCTTCCCCTACTGCCCAGGCCGGGTGGTCGCCTCACTTGATGAAATCGAAGTCTGAACGTGCAAGCGGATAGTTGGAATGGTAAAGGAGGTTGCGCGGGATGCTGCCATACGTTGTTCTTATTGCTGGAGTCCTGTTTTTCGTAATACGCGGCCTGGGCTGGCTTGACGAATTCGCCGATCGGCAAAATCAGCGGGTGAAGGGTTCCTCCCGTCGCGCGAGGGGAATTGCGAGCTCCAACGAGGAGGCGCGCCGCCTGGAAGTGTACAAACGGTTTCTCAATGGCAAAGAAGACCCCCCGGACGAGGGGAAACCAGGTTAGGGTTTGCGGCCAAATTGTAGACGGTGAGGTGGCGCGAAAAATCGGGGTTGAGCAGCACCGGTGGTGATCAAGGTGATGGGACACATTCCCGCAAATTCTGAAGTACATCAATAAAGGGTCGTGTCGAGCGCATGTCCTCAATCACGCCCTGAGCGGTAATGCATGTTCCAGGTCTGAACTGCGGATAGGTTTGCTCACGGTCGACGAAGGCGAATGTTCCGGGGTCCTCGCTGAAGATGGCTACATAAGGAATATCCGTGACCTGGAACCAACGCCTGAGTTCTCCATACACACAAACGGTCTCACCGACCATCTTCAACGTGATCTCATCCCACGAAATGCATTCTGGCCCGCTTGGCGTAACGGGCAGAAGCACACCCGGCGTGCCGTTGTACGTTGGTGCCGGGGATGCGATCGCATCCTGAGTTCGCTCGGGGGATGCGCTCGGGCGGATGGTTTTTGTTGCTTCAGGTGTTTCGCTGGCGGAGGAATTTATGCGATCGTACCCGAGGACAGCGACGATGACGAACAACGACGCGATCACAGCGATTAACACCCAGCGCACGATCTTCCCACCCAGCTCCCTCCAGTCTCTTTGAACGGCGACTGCTTCCAGATCAATGGGTGTCCTTGCCTCCGATTCTGGCTCGTACTCTAATCCATCCCGCAGATCGATACGCCGGCCGCGCAGAACACCCAGGCCTTCTTCTGCATCTGAATCCTGTGGTTCAGGGGGCTTGCGCATGCGCTGGAACCAGGAAGGGGTGGACGTGTCAGGCTCTTCAACAGGTTCATCCTCTTCGAACTCCGAATAGCCCTCATTCTCGTCATCCGTCTGGGCTTCATCTTCCAATTTAAAAGTGCTCTTGCGTAAACGCGAGAGCAAGTCGGAGGCTTCCTCGGCTTCCTCAGTTGGAATGCTGAACGGTTTTGAAGTGCTGAGGTCCTTCCCACAAAGTGGACAGCGGTCGATGCCGCGTTCAACCCATTCTGCGCAGAACGGGCATTTCTGCAGGCTTGTGAGCCACAGAGGTGGATCGACGTCGCGTCGGCAGAAACGGCAGAACGAGGCTTCGTCCTGGATTTCTTTATGGCAGTGTGGACAGTTACGCATAATCAGATCTGGCCTTCATACCATTGAAGCAATTGTATCTCGGGGGCCGATTTGTGCAATGTGTCGCCGGTGCTACTCGTTGCGCCGAAAGCGGTGAATATTTGCGTGTAGCCACCTTAAAGCTTCCATCAGGCTCGTTTGTAGAGTACGGGATAGAGGGTAGAAAGTATATGTTATGATCTCTGACCCCTTGAGCTCGTGCAACTGTGCACTGCCTGCTCATCATGGGCACGTCATATGCTGGTGGTAGCATGAACCGGGATCAAATGAAAGATCAAGGGTTAAGGGCAAGCCTTTCGGGAGCCCGGTCAGACCTCCCTAAACGAGGCTCGACCTGGCGATTCCAAAAGGAAGCCCGAAATACACCCGGGTATAGCTTCTGCGATTTTCTGCACGGGTATTTCTATGCCCGCTGGCCTTATCTTTATATCAGTATTGGGCTTGGCGAGCATCCGTTGGCGAAGGCCTACCGGGGACTCGTGAGCCGTCTTCAGCGGTTGGGGCTCATGAGACCTACCGATGGCCGTCCGAAGGGCAGCGTCGCAGACAGCTACCATGGGAAGGTCATGCCGACTGAGGCTGCGCGCCGCCTGGTCATGGTAAAAGAGAACTTGAATGTGCCAGACCTGGAGCAGATTATCCCATACCCAAAGGCGCGCTCCTTGATCCTTGAAAATCCAGATCACATTGCTGTGCTGGATTGCCCCTGCCGGAGTGCGCGAGAGGAACCCTGTCTCCCACTCGATGTATGTCTGATTATCGGGGAGCCGTTTGCCGGTTTCGTGATCGAACACCACCCTGAAAAAGCGCGCTGGATCAGCGCAGAAGAGGCAAGCAAAATCCTGACCGCCGAACATGATCGCGGGCATGTCCATCATGCATTCTTTAAGGATGCAATGCTGAACAGGTTCTACGCGATCTGCAATTGCTGCGAATGCTGCTGTGGCGCGATGCAAGCGCAGCGGACGGGGTCACCGATGCTTGCATCATCAGGATATGTCGCCTCCGTCAATACTGAGCTTTGCATCGATTGTGGTGATTGCGAGAGTCAGTGTCCCTTCCATGCGGTTGTGATGGGGGACTGTGGCTATCAGATCGATCGAAGTGCCTGTATGGGTTGTGGGATATGTGTCGATGTCTGCAGCCAGGAGGCACTCCAACTCATCCTCGCTCCCGATCGAGGAATTCCGCTAGTGATCGAGGCTCTGCTCAATCGGCAATAAAGCGCAATCTGTGCCATATTCCAATCTCACCAAGGCTATAATAGTCGAGCGTTACGATTCACCTGCATTTACCACAGTTCACGGGTAGAACCGGATCGGGAGGTTGTGAATGACAGTAAGTCGATTAGCTCGCACCATTCGAGAGTCCGCCACACTTCGCTTGAATGAAGAAGCTCGAATTCTGCGGGAAAAAGGTGAGCCGGTCATCCATCTGGGCATCGGTGAGCCGAAGAACAAGGCACCCATCAACGCATTGCTTGTATCTGCAGCTCGATTGAGCTCAGGTGATGTAAAGTACACACCGACAGATGGAACACCATCATTGAAAAAAGCGATTATCCGCTATATGGAGGAGCAATACGATCGGCTGCCCGCGCCCGAGAACATTATCGTCTCAACCGGGGCAAAGCAATCTCTCTACAACATCCTCTTCACCCTGATCGATCCGCAAGATGAAGTGATTCTGTTGGCGCCTTATTGGGTAAGCTATCCGGAGATGGTGAAGATGGTCTACGGGATCCCGGTCATTGTTGTCCCGGAAGATGGAACCTTCCATCCCCGTATGGAGGAGATAGAGCGGGCGGTAAGCTCTTATACAAAAGCGATTATCGTCAACAGTCCTAATAATCCCTCCGGCATCCTGTTCAATGAGGCCTTCATCTCAGAAATCGTTGAGTTCTGTGAATCGAAAGGGATCTACCTGATCCTGGATGACATCTACCAGAAACTCGTATTCGATGGCCTACGCGCCGTGCCTGCGTATCGCTATACCCAGAAGGACATCGATTCATCCCATCTGATCGTGGTAAATGGCGTCTCAAAACTCTATGGTATGACGGGCTTCCGGATCGGGTGGGTGACGGGCCCGCGTAAGCTGGTCGAGGTGATGACCAACATCCAGGCGCAAACGACCTCCAATCCCTCGGTCATCTCACAGGCTGCTGCAGAGGGAGCGCTGATGGGTGTCCAGAGTGTAGTAGAAAGCCTACGGCTGACAATTCAGAACAATCGAGACGTAATTATGCAGGAACTGCAATCATTCAACGGGGTGTATACCGTTAAACCCCAGGGGACTTTCTACTGTCTACCGGATTTTAGGGCTTATGAGCAAGATTCGGAAAAATTATCGCAATTTCTGCTCAGAAAAGCGCTCGTCGTAACCGTTCCAGGTGCAGAGTTTGGCATGCAGGGATACCTTCGCTTGAGTTATGCGGGGGCGGTAAAGGACTTCACAGAAGGTCTGGAGCGCATGAAGTGGGCTCTTGATCCTGAAGCTCCGAATGAGATCTACATTGGAGATCGCAAATTGGTCAGGGATTGGCTATGACGAACAATCTACTTAACATTCGAACGCCTGCACAGGCTGAAGCTAAAGCGCTTAAGAGCGATTACGGTCTGAGAAATCATGGGCTGACCAACTTGAATTGTGTCTACTGGAATCTTCCAGCCGAAGCCTTATACGAGGAGGCAGTCTTCCGGAATGAGGGTCGGATCAGCCGTGCCGGCCCGCTGGTCGTAGCGACTGGAGTTCACACTGCGCGAGCTGCGAACGATAAGTACATCGTACGCGAACACTCATCTGAGGAGCACGTTTGGTGGGGTGAATACAACCGGCCCTACAGTCCGGAGAAGTTTAACGATCTGTTCTCACGGTTGCAAGGCTTTGCGCAGGGTCGCGATCTATTTGTCCAGGATTGTTATGCCGGTGCTGATCCTGCATATCGATTGCCCGTCCGCATCATCACCGAATACGCCTGGCACAGCCTCTTTGCCAGGAACATGTTCATCGTGCCCGAGTCGACGGAGGCTTATCGCCAGTATATCCCAGAATTTACCCTGCTCTGCCTGCCTTCTTTTAGGGCAATGGAATCGATCGATACGACCCGTTCGGATACATTCATTGTCCTTAATCTTGAACAACGTATAGGCTTGATCGGGAAGGCCGAATACGCTGGCGAGATCAAGAAGACGATCTTCACCGTTCTCAATTACATCCTGCCACTGGAGGGGGTGATGCCGATGCATTGTTCGGCCAACCTGGGGCGGGAGGGGGATGCAGCGCTCTTTTTTGGGTTGTCCGGTACGGGCAAAACAACGCTTTCCGCCGATCCGGACCGCAGGTTGATCGGGGACGACGAGCACGGGTGGAGTGACCAGGGGATCTTCAATTTCGAGGCAGGCTCCTACGCCAAGGTCATCCAGCTTTCCTCCAGTGCTGAGCCCCAGATCTTCGCCGCCACCCGACGTTTCGGAACCGTACTCGAGAACGTCGTGTTCGACCCCGTAACACGTATCATTGATCTGGACGATGATGAATTGACGGAGAACACGCGTGCCTCCTACCCTCTGGAGTATATTGAGAACGCCCTGCCGGAGAAGATGGGTGGCCACCCAAAGAACATTATCCTGCTGACCTGCGATGCGTCGGGTGTGATGCCTCCCATCGCGCGCCTGACCACGCCCCAGGCACTCTACCAATTCATATCCGGCTACACAGCCAAAGTGGGCGGCACCGAGATTGGGCTGGGGGAAGAGCCAGAAATCACATTCAGCGCCTGCTTTGGAGCGCCCTTCATGGTCCACCGCCCTTCAGCCTATGCCGATTTGCTGCGGCGGAAGATCGACCACTATCAGGTGCAAACCTGGCTGCTCAACACGGGCTGGGTCGGAGGCGCGTACGGCGTAGGCAAGCGCATCAGCATCCGCTATACACGAGCGTTGTTGAACGCCGCGCTGTCCGGAGCACTCAATCAATCGGAGTATGTGAAGGATCCGATTTTCGGTTTTGAAGTCCCGCAATCTTGTGAAGGCGTCCCTTCGGACGTGCTCAATCCAGCGTCATCCTGGCCGAGCCGGAAGGAATACGATCAAAAGTATCACCAGCTTGCCGCACGCTTTATCGACAACTTCAAGAAATTCGCCCCGGATTGTCCTCCGGATGTGGTCGAAGCTGGTCCGGTGATTTGATATAATCCACCACCTTACAGGATATGAATGATACATGAACTGCCCACCAACCAATTTGACCGTGCTAAGCGCAAGTTGGAAGAGGGCGATCGCATCTTGTAATCGATCGATTGCAAGCAATAAGGATTATCTTTGCAGATGGACAACCGACCGAAGCCAAAGCGGAAAAAGAAGTTCGCCGATCGGCTGGTATGGATCGTGGGTGCCGCTTTTACCGTCAGTCTGATTCTGGCGGCGGTTGTGACACATCTCGTGGTCCGCGACTTGACCGCCTCCTACACCGGCGTAGGGCTGAACCCCTTCCGGCCGCAGGCGCAGAGCACCCCGGATGGCCTTCAAGATCCGCTCGCCACACCGACATTGATCAAGATCGAGAACACCCCCCAGCCCTGGGATGGAAAAAACCGGGTGACGATCTTGATTATGGGGTTGGACTACCGTGATTGGTTGGTGGACCGGAGCGCACCCCGCAGCGATAGTATGCTCGTCGTCACCCTCGACCCGATCACGTACAAAGCCGGCATGTTCTCCATTCCGCGCGATCTGTGGGTTGAGATCCCCGGGTTCGGATATAACCGCATCAACACAGCCTACATGTTCGGTGAGGCCTATGATTTGCCTGGTGGGGGACCGGCGCTGGCGATCAGGACCGTGGAAAACCTAATCGGGGTCCCGATCCCATATTACGCCGTGATCGATTTCACGGCTTTCGAACGCGTGATCGATGAGATCGGTGGGATCGATGTCCTGGTCAAGGAGCGGATGAAGATAGGCCCGATCGGAGAACTCGCTCATTGGCTTGAAGCCAAACCATATCACCTCAATGGGGCAGATGCCCTCGCCTACGCCAGAGTGCGCAAGATTGCCGGCGGCGATTTCGGGCGGGCAGAACGGCAACAGCAGGTCGTCCTGGCCGTGCTCGACCGGGTGGTTGGCTTTGATATGCTGCCGACGCTGATCTCACGGGCCCCAGCGCTCTATCAGGAAATTGCTTCGGGTGTTCGCACCAACTTGAGCCTCGAGCAGATCATCTCGCTTGCCTGGACGTCAACCAAAGTACCCAAGTCTAATATCCTGTCCGGGGTGATCGAACCTCCCACCATGGTCGGTTTCTACACGCGCCCCGATGGGGCTCAAGTTCTGCGGTTCGTGCCGGACCAGATCCGGATCCTGCGTGACCAGATCTTTGTCGAGACGAGCGCGTTTGGGCCAGAGATCGCGCCACCACCCAGTGAGGGATACCGGCCGTAACCTGGGCCGAGGATGTGATGGACAGCAACGATTCGACGCCGAAAACACAAGCCGTGACACAGCCAGCTACGGTTGAAGAAACCCAACCTATAAGGCCAGCTCAGGGGCATAGTCGCAAGGGTTGGTTCAACCGCCGCTGGTGGGTAGTCATGATATTGAGCGTGATCGTGATCATGTCGCTGGCCGTAGCCACGGGCTACTCGAGCGGTCTGACTCGACGCAGCCAGATACTGGTCGAGGAAGCAGCGCAGATCGCGCAGCAGCAGTTCGATCGCGGTGTCGAGGAATTGCTCGCTGGAAACCTCGATCTCGCCCGCCAGCGCTTTGAGTACGTGCTTTCACTCGACCCGCAGTTCCCGGGTGCGACCGAATTCTTAGAGGAGGTCCTCGCCGGTTTAAACCAGCCAACCATCACCCCCAGCCCGCAGGCTTCCGCAACGCCGACCGAAACGCCCGACTTCAGCTCTTTTGAGACGACCTTCACCAGTGCTCAGAGCGCGTTTGGGCGCAGTGATTGGACGACAGCTCTTGATATCTTGCTTCGTCTGCGTGGGAGCGACCCCGATTTTCGCCTGGTGGAAGTCAATCAGCTGATGGCGGCTGCATTGCGGAACCGGGGGATGGATGAACTCTTTGCCGGTGACCTCGAACAGGGCATCTACGACCTGACGCTGGCCGAGCGCTTTGGCCCGCTCGATGCTCAGGCTGCCAGCTGGAGAAGGTCGGCTGAATTCTTCATCTTTGCGAACAGCTATTTCGGTCTGGATCCAGCCCTGGCAAGCGAGTATTTTGGCCAGATCTGTGTTTCAAACATCTGGGGTGCGTGTTTCAAGTACGGGCAAGCCGCACGCGAATATGCTGGGCTGCTTGCTGAGGGCGATGACCCCTGCGCGGCGCAAAATTATTTTACAATCGGGTATGATTATGCAGGGGTGGATACATCCGAACCCACGGCCACCCACGTAGCGATGCGTTGCGCGACCGCGACCGCACCGACCCCAACCCCGACGATAACTGAGACACCAACCATAACCGCGACCGGTATCATCGTGGATACACCGACCCCAACTGCGATTGCTACCGCGACACCTACCTCCACCCCGATGGGCCCCAACCCGACGCCCACTTTAACTTCCACGCCGACCCAGACTTCGACACCTACGCCGACGGTACCTACATCTGCACCCTGATCTACAGATTAGCTCGATTGACCCTATCAGAGCGAGCGAGCGATG
>Ga0315534_1000195_pt1 | contig 38970 bp, 67 predicted proteins | sample SalMarSW160240MG_FD_203094 | JGI IMG/M metagenome (GOLD analysis project Ga0315534, IMG submission 203094) | Salt marsh sediment microbial communities from the Plum Island Ecosystem LTER, Massachusetts, United States - Salt Marsh Sediment SW1602-40 ... | reverse complement strand
GTCGCGAGACGCCTTTTCCATAATTTTGAGAGGTGCACATTCTATACAGTGTAGTCCACTGAATATATTCTTCTGGAGACATCATCTGCTACTCCATCATCTCGACAATGAGATGCAGAGACATACATACCATGATCATGGCTGAACCAATGCACGTGGCCAAACTGTCCGATGTCACGAACATGATCATGGCTCCAACGTTGGCGATGGATGGTCCGATGAATCGCATCATGCAAGCTCAACCATCCGACGTGCAGCCATGACCCGCTGTCCGCACGCGTTGCAGATGATGCCGACGGTCCGATACTGTCTGATCCCTGCTGCAACACCATCCGACACTGGAGCAACGATGGTCTTCTTGCACGCAGGGCATGGCATGCGGACAACGTTGCTGACGATCTGGTCTGGAGGTATGCGGTCGATCCTGTCGATCGTGGCGAACACCGCAGGAGCATCAGCGTTGTTCTTCGGTTTGGCTGGCCTCGGCTTGTTTGGCGGATCACCGACACCGCCCTTGTGCATCGTGGTTCTCCTCATTCGTCTCTTGGTACTCATGACTTGTCCTCTCCGAGCAGTTGTCTGACGCCCCTTGGAGATTGCTCGATGGCGATACGTGCGCTGCCGTCCTTTCGAACGTATACTGAAGAGATTTTGATGTCATCTGCGCACGACTTCTCCGCCATCTGCTCGAGTGTCTTGAGGATGCGGTAGGCTGTGCCTCTTCTGTCTGCATCGTTCATTGGACCTTCCTCACTGGCACGCAAGCCTCTCTCGCCTTTGCGATCATGTCAGCTGTTCCAACTCCACCAGGGAATACAACGACAACATCAGGCCGACCAAAGTCGATCATGCGTTTGTTTCTATTCCACTGCAAAGGATAGCTCTCGCACGTGACTCCGTTCTGATACGCCCAGCAAGACGCGATGGAGTCGACTCCAGTTGCAGCTCCGTTGATGAGCACGGTGATTGGTGTCTCTGCGTGAATCTTGTCGAGCTCGTCATACACCATCGGCGTGTCGATGCAGTGACGGCTTCCACATACGAGTACTCTCATGGGTCACCAGATAGGAACATTGCACTCGGCGATCATCGCGAGCACAACAGCCAGGAGCATGACAAGCAGCCATGCGTTCTCTTTGGAGTATCTCTTCATTCTTCAGGCCCTCCTGTCACGCAATCCCACTCGACCTCGACGCATGGTTGCTCACCCTTGGCGGCATAGACCGAGAGAACGTGCTGATCGATGAGATGCGTGTCGTCGATGACGATGCCTGCTTTGACCATGGCATCACACACAGCCTTGAGCACGTTATCACCGTCGGGCTTGGTGCAACGCCACATGCGACCCTCCGGGTCTTTCTTTCGCATGAGACGCTTCGGACGTTTCCCGACAGCGACAACGTGCATACGCACTGGGACATCGAACGGCATTCCAGTGTGCTGGTCTTCCATGATGCTGAGGGCAAGCGCTTCCCAGCACACAGTCTTGGTGGGCGTGTAGTGGCGCACGAACTTTCCAATGCGCGCTGACCGATGTCGACCCTTGCCGACTGGCTGTCCCGGGATGCGGACTTTCATTTCAGGCTCATGGCTGCATTCATGGCATGACCGAATGCAACCTGAGGCAAAAATCCATGCGGATCCGTGAACACCCAGTTTGCGAGCTCATTCGCTTCGAGGCAGAACAGAGCTGCTTGATCTTCGTCACAGAACTCGGCGACCGCATAGCCAGTGAAGAGATGGTCGACATGGAACTTTGGTCCGTCAAAGCTCGACACATCTCGTATAGCGAATGGTCCGACGATGACACCATAGGCTTCTTTCGGCCCGTCTGATGTCTGAATCTCATATCTCTCCATGTCACTCATGGCTCGACATCCGACATCGAGTCTATGTGCTGAAGCGCATCGAGAATCCTCTGAGCCTTGGCTTTTCCGATGCGCAGCCGTCGACGAAGCACTGACGTTGTGAGTCGTTCCCCGCTGTCTCGAAGCTTTATGGCTGCGTCGATCAGCTCCGAGTCGAGGTCATCAGCAGGCATCTTCTCGACCACAGGATCGCTCTCTGGTTGCTCATCCACATCGTCCTCGAATGACTCGGCCTCGCTCGCGTACTTCTCCCTCGCCTTGCGCACGACTTCTCGAGCATCGTCGATGCGACTGTCTCCCCACATCTCTGCTTGAGCCGGCTCGAGGCGAAACCCGTCGTGCAGCTCCTTCAGCACTTGGTTAAGCTCGGCTTCGAGATCAGAGATCTCGAGCTTGGCAGAGTCCATTGCCTCCTTGCGAGCGATTCGCTTCAGATCGATCTGCCTCTGAATGTGACCTGCGTGCGGCCCGAGCTTCTGTAGCTCTTCAGGGGTCAGTTCACGTCGAATGGTTGCTTCATTCATGTCGATCCTCCTTGGGTTGGTCTATCTGAGTTCGGGTGCTTGTACTCTTTGATTGCTTTCTTGATTCGCTCTCGTGCTCGTTCCAGGTTCCACTTGGCGTTCTCCGAAGCGTAGCATCCGATCACACGGACAGGATGATCAACGCCAGTGTAGCCGAGAAGCGCAACCGTGCAGAACCCTCCGTGGTCGAGGATGGAGAATCTCCCCGGCCCTCCATGCACGGTGATGATGTCACTCTTCTTCGGCATCGTCTTCGTCTCCCTCGATGAGGTACTTGCAGAATCCGCAGACGACAGTCCCATCCTCGAGAGAAGTAAGATCAGGCTCGAGCTCTGGGAGCATGAATGGAATCGGAGAGTATCCGCAGATCTCGCACTGAGTCGATTCACTCATCGAATGACTCCACACGCCACACGCGTATTCCTCCATCGACTGACCTTGTTGTGCATGGGATCTGTAGAGCGCGGGACCTGATTCTAACTGATGTCCGAACCGATCTCGCTTTTTTGTCATCGCATGTAACGAAAAAACTGTCGCCAATTTCCATTTTTTTGATCAAACAAGAAATCCATCCATGCCTCCCTCTTTTTTGCGGAATGGGAATACCTTTTTCGATTTCGATCTTGATATTACTCACTGAATCTTCCTTTCATCGAACGGTTTGAGGATGGACAGCAACGAAGCGAATCTATCCTTGCCGACGTTTCGAGGAGTCTCGTCCCATGGATGTCTTCCGCTGCAAAGGTCCTCGATCTCCCATGTTCGTGCCATGCGCTCGGCTTCACTCGTCGCTGCGCTGATGTACCTCGATTGGTGATCTGGATTGACAGGGAGATGCGACCTGGCCTCATTCGCTTCAGACATCTCCGCCTCGGTCATGTCCGTGCGCGTTGCTGATCTGATCGATGCATGCCTATCGGTAGACATGCGGCGGATGATGGCGATGAGTTGGCCAACAGAGGGGAAGCGATCCGGATGGCTGTCGACGGCGCAGTCAATAGCATCTGTGACCTCTGCCGTCTTGTAGCGTGACAGGCGATCGAAGTAGGAGTCGCCAGTTGCATCGCGTTCTTTCTCCGGCATGCGAAACGTTGGGTACGATCGCATGAGGCTGATGAGCTTCAGCTTGAAATCATCTCTGCTGGCTTCAAGCATCGTCGTCGTCCTGTTCTTCCTCGGCCCTGATTGCCTCCTGAAGCCTTCGTTCCATCTCCTCGCGCTCTCGTTTCGCTTGCTCGGCTGGCGACAAGCGATCGGCGTTCTCGACGAATCGAGTCACCTGGCTTGCGTTGCGCATGCAGAGCTCGAGGCCAAGGTATTTCTGGTTGCGGTCATTCTCGCCGAGGTTGTGCGGCGTCTTGTGCATGCCGTCGATGGCCTTGCAGAGATCATCGGTAGTGCTCCCCTCGGCCATACGATCCCGGATGCGCCGCCACTCCGTCATCTTGGAGTTCGGTCTCTTGTGCGCCCGCGGGTGGAATGTGCGGTAGTGGTCGAACACGGCCAGGATGCCGGACCGTCCGATCGTGTCCTTGGACACGTCCGCGCACGTAATGTCGGTCTGGTCTGGTCTGGTCTGGTCTGGTCTGGTCTGGTCAGTGCGGATTTTCGTGGACATCCGTGGATGTCCTTGGACGTCCGTGGACAAGCGTTTTTTCTCCCTCTCGGCACGCTTCCTGTCTCTGTCTTTTTTCTTTCTTTCCGCTGCTTTGAGGTGTGTAGCGTACTGCTCCCAGTCATTGAGTACAGGCTCGTTGTGCTCGTTCGCTGTGATGAGTTCGCGTCGTTTTGCGGCCTCGACAAAGGCCCCTGAAGTGCCTTCCCAACCAGCTCCGATCTCGATGTCCTCGATGTCCATGGACACGAGGCACCCGTCCGCGGACATCCGAAGACACCAAAGCCAGAGCGAGCACATGTGCCCGAGCGCCGTGACCCTGCTGACGCCGAGGTCCTTGGCGAGCTTCAGAATCTTCGGGTGGTCTCTGGCGGTGTCGTGCAACTCAATCCACACGCGACACCTCGACGATGAGAGTCCCCACCCAGGCCCCGTGGGTGTGTGCACGGTGAGACGGAATGCACGCGGGGCCTGGGTAGGAAAATTGATTCACATCCATCTCACTTTCAGCGCTCACACCCGCCATTACTCTCGGATCCAGTGCCGCCGCTGTCAAGCGCAAATCGATCGGACGCTCGACGGCGGAGCTGCTTTCTCCCTGCGCAAGCATCTCTCCTCTCGCGCGACGCACGGATCCGTTCGCAGTGCGAGCACCTGTTGACACGCCAAGCCTTCGTTGAGAACGCAACTGCGAAGTGATCGAGCACAGCGCCGCACGCCATGATGTGAGGCTGCATCGTCCCAGTCGCGCCGAATACGTCGACCATGTGCATCTTGAGTTTTGGATCGAAAGGAATAGCCCACCATGTCTTGTGTCGCTTGATCATGGCGTTCCCGAGAGCCATTTGATGGTTGAACTGAACGGATAAAACTTGTCCTTCCCTCGGCAACCCTTCCACATCTCGAGAAGTCTTCTCGCGCTCTTCAATCTTGACTCGATCTCAAAGATGCGCTTGCGCACACGATCCAAATCGTCGTAAGCGTCTCGGCATTCAGACGCCCACTCAACGTAGTTCCGATCGGTACCAGGAATCCGAAGCGCTACCTTGATGCGCTCAAGAACATCCTGTGAAGTGTCCTCGGCAGAGCACCACCGGGAAGGGAGAGAGCCCGCCGCAGCCTCGCGATCTGCGGACTCTGCCGAGGACATTCTTGATTCGTTGTTGCTGCCATGTTCTCGCCGACGCTTCTCCGCGACCATTGCTTCGGCCATCCTGTAGCACTCTTCCGCGATCTCACGTGGTGATAGTCCATGGTCCTGCTGCATTTGATACGCAGATCGAGCTATCTGCCCAGCGAACCGGTCGATCAGCGTCATCCCGGTGCACCATTCGTTAGTCGTACCATCGCGAACAGATGTCCACGGGAACGCGAATCCGCCATCGTCGTGTTTGTTGTCGCTCATTTCCTACGCTCCTCCCAGGGAACAAAGAGTTCTTTCGCCATGCGATCTCCATCGATCAGACGATCGGTCGTCGCATAGAATCGAGTCTTAGCGATGGGGTCGGTGCGATCGACAAGGCGGAGCTTTCCGTCTGATCTCGACTTGCGCACCAGGCGGATCCCATGATGCGGGTAGCCTGCGTAATCGGTCAAGCGGAAGCAATAGACGTCGCCGTCCGCGGTCTCGGACTTCAGCTCGGTCTCGCCGAGAGACGTCATCCTGGTGCTGACAATCTTGGCCTCTCGCCATTCACCCGTTGCTCCACGGTCGTATCGACCACCTGCATTCCAGCGCGAGTTGAATCTGTCCGGCGCGAGCTCGAATTCGATCGTGTCGCCGACTTGGTAGGTACTCATGACTGATCCTCGATGTCCTCGCATTCGCACACGCGTTTGACTTTCTCCCACTGCCCCTTGCACGTCAGACGGACACGCCATTCGCGACACTCGCAGCCCAGCGGGACGTGCACCAGGCGGTATCGACACATGGCGAATCCTTCGGTCGGCTCAGCATAGCACGTCTGCACCACGCTGCCTTCGATGCTCTGCCTGGCGAGCGTGCAGTGCCGATTGCTGTAGCCTAAGTCGACATGCGGAATCTCAGAGCATGAGATTGGAAAGACGACCATGGCGATGATCGATGCGATCACAGTGGCGAAGACAAACGGACCGTGGTCGAAATTCATCTTGCTTTTCTCCTGGAAAACTTGGCTCCGATCTCACGCTCGAGCCGATCTCTGTCGTCGTCGCTGATTGTCTCGGCGTGGTACTCTCGGCATTCCGGACAACCGCCAAAGATCATGACACGTGCAGCTCCTTTGCAACGGCGAGATCCGAATCCTCGCATCGTTCCCTCGAAGTGATTCGTGGTCATGACGACAAGACCACGATGATCACGGACTATCTTTCCCGACCCGTGATAGCCCCATGTCTTCATGTGCTTCTTTGGTTTTGTCTTCGCTCTCGACACGTCGTGCTCCTTCCTTCCAAATGCTTTCCACGATCTCCCACCCTGCGATGAGCCTGAGCATCCTGCATGATCCCCACGGTCGCGACTGGCACAAGCATCCTGCCGAGTGACCAGCTGCGTGCCTGCGCCTCAGGTGGAGCTCGGCGACGGCCGCATCGATATCTTTGTCGTCCATGCTACTGACCTCGTTTTTTCTGCATCTCGCCCCACATGCGGCTGCCGTTTGGCCTTTCTTTGGCAGCATCCACCAGCCTTTTCACTGCGTGGATTGCCTCGTGCACCGTGCCGCCATGCCACCCGAGGGCTGCACAGAGCTGCTCTAGCCAGGGCGGCTCGCGGTTCTGGCTTAGTTCCACGCACGCCTTTCCGTAGTGGTCGCGCTCTCGGAGAAGCTGAGCCACAGCCTCGTAATGCCACCCGCCGGCGTCATCCATCCGCGCTGCACCTAGTGCTCCAGCGATGGAATCCAATTCCGCCCGCATCACGACGCAGAACGGGCAGTTGTGCTGCCGTCGCATCACCTCGGCCTGGAGCTCTGACGTGGGGTAATCCTTGAGAGCCATCACTCGCCCCACCGAAGTTTTCGCAATGAGCCGTTGCAGCCGGCTGCGATTTTGGTGCATCCAGTGACAGGGTTCCACGTCACGTCAGTCCATTCGATCTTGCTCATGGTCATGACACCTCTCAGAGAAGTGGGCCCGGGCGTGCAGCCACCACGACATCGCGCCCGGGCCCGGCCGGCACCATTGCCGGCGCTATTCTTCGGCTTCTGTTGCGTTACCCATTCCGTTCTTCCTCTTCTTCGATTGTGTAGAGACCACTGACGATGTCACTGTAGACGATGCGGGCGAGTTCCACTCCGGCGCGCCAACGAAGCATCGTCTTCGGACGCTTCTTCCAGTTGTCGTTGGCTAGTAGACCAGCCAGGCGCGCATCGTCGATCGTGTAGGTCATGCTTGTCGCTTCGGGCTCATCGCGCCGTTTCGTTTCCCACGTCGCAGACTTGTCGTCACCATCGACGAACCGGAACCATTCGCACACCGGGTGACGCTTCACGAGTCCGATGAGCAGTTGAGACGACGGAGATGCTCTGCCCTTGATGCTGTGGAAACCACGCAATGAAGACACAGCGTCCATACCGAAGCTGCGCCCTGTCATGATCACGCCGAGGATCGCTTCCGGATTTGGGAAGTCGCCGAACATGCGGCTCTTGAACAACGCCTGAGCAAGACCCCACGCTTGCGCCGAAGACTGTGGCTCGAGCGCCTGGCTGTAGTCGGTCGCAACCAATGCCGTGCTCTTCTTTGTCGGCTGCGTGGTTTCTCGGCGATCGTCGACGTGCGACACAGTCGCCGGAGGCAGTACCTCCGGAATCACCGTCTCGGTCTCTGCGTCTCTGTGTCGTGGCGATATCGGCTCGAGGATGGACTCTGGTCTGATCGGAGCATCGGTGGCCAGCTGCGCGAGCTTCCATGAACGGCCGATGAGGTCCTTGGACATCTCGACGATCTCAGCGAACCGACCGAGCTTGTCTGCGTTGCTCAGGACGCCGGCGAGATCACCGTACTCGTTGATCCACTTCGCCGCCGTCTTCGTGCCGCATCCCTTCACACCCGGAACGTTGTCGCTCTTGTCGCCGGTCAGAGCGAGCATGTCAGGTATCAGCTCGGGGTGCACTCCGAACTTTTCCAAGACATCCTGTTGACCGAACTTCTGGCGCGTCGCCACTGAGATCACCGATGTCTGCGTCGTGACGAGCTGGAGCAAGTCCTTGTCTGACGAGTACACGGTGGTCTCATAGCCGTTCTTTTCGGCCCACTCGCACATCGTCGCGATGATGTCGTCCGCCTCGTACCCATCCGACCCGAGCACGTGGTACCCCTCATCGCGGATGCAGTCGATGGCAGACTTGAGCTGTTCGATCATGACGGTCGGAGCCTTGTCACGATGCGCCTTGTATTGCGGATCGATCTCGCGCCTCTTGTACGGAGGCATGTCGACACACACGGCGACGTGATCGTACCCTGCGCCGAAGTGAACAACGTCACGGATGGTCCTCTTGTGCGCCTCGCCTACCTCTTCGTGCTCCGTCGCATGCCAGTGCATCCTGAAGATTCCGGACAGGTCGATGAGGCAGATTCTTTTCGGTTCGCTCATGTTCTCTTCTCCCGCATGACAGCGCCGCACTCAGCGCAGCGTTTCGTGCCTGACGTGACCGTGCCGTCAACCAACACCTCGTGCGTGCAGTGGAGGCGCAGCACATGATCGACGCCTTGGCGAATGTAGACGGCAGCCGGCACGTTCGTCTTGAACGCCAGCCGAGCAAGCCCGTCCGCCTGCTTGCGCGTTAGGTACACCGTGGTCGGGACTTTCTTCTCGGTCATTTCTCACCGCCTCCATCGTTCATCTTCTTGCAGATGGCCTCGAGCTCAGGGCGGCAGTATTCTGGGAAACCAGTCTCCGGCTTGCATGCGTCTTTGTAAAAGATCCGTAGACGGTCAAGCCCTTCTACCGTCCGAATGGAAAACTGCGGCTCCGGAACCGCCTCGACCAGCTCGAGGTAGCCTGGCTCGCCGTACATGGATCGACAATGAGCCGGTTGCGGCCACTCCCACGAGCCATCGGCGTCGAACACAGCATCTGTCGCCGAGGTGACGACGCCCTCGACCCACTTGCCCGGTCCTGATACGAAGTTCGGGCGATCAAAATCCCACAACGGCTTGTCGCCAAACTCGTACCACTTGACCTTGTCTCCAACTTTGAATTCTCTCATGGGTCACCACCCGTTCGGGCCAATAGGTTTCGTCGGCGGGTCAAGCCATGACTCGTCGCCGTCATCGTCCTCTTCGAACGGCATCATCTCGTCCATGTGGTCACGAATCATCGACCACACCATGCCGATGTACCATCCGCACTCAAACAGCGACCTCCGCACAGATGAGCAACAGAGACACTCTCGATGCGACTCCTCCCACTGATCTGCCTCGAGTTGTTCACCCTCGTCGTCGAACTCCGGCTCCTCTTCCATGACCAGGTGGACAACGTGTGGAGCCCCTGCCGGAATCGTGCGATGACACTCTGAACACAGCTTGTCGCTCTCGTCAGTGACCCCCACTTCGTCGTAGTCGAGGTACGTGCCCTCGTAGTCGACACAGATGCATGCGTCGCCCATCATGGAACCAGTCATGAAGTTGCCTCCGCCAAAAGTTTTTCCAAGGCACTGATGTATCGCTCTCTATATTCTATCTCGTCGGACATCAGCCTGAGCTCGCGCTTGAGCTTCGCCACGTCATGCAAGCGCTCCTGCACGGCCATCCACGTCTTTTTGATCGTCGTCAGTGGAGCCGCTTGGTCGGCCTTCGATACCTCGCGCCACGAGAACGCGAGGTCTTGCAGTGCTTGCGATGTCTCGCGGAGCCCGGCATCGAGGAGGTCGATCGTGTCGGTGATGTTGCTCACGGCTAATCCCTTTTCTTTCACTCGTCAAAGATGTCGAACGGTTCTTGGATCTCTCGCCACCAGGCGCGCAACCGCGAAATCAACCTCTTGAGCATCAGACCTCCCACTCGTTCAGCTTCTTGCAGAGAGCTTCGAGTTCTGGGCGATAGAATTTGGGGAAAGCAGAAAGAGCTGTACACTCACCGTCCTCGATGTAGATCGATCTGGCGTCGAGAGTGTCCACGACCCTGAACATCTTTTCCGGAATCGCCTCTATCAGCTCGAGATAGCCGGGCTCGCCGTAGCGGGAACGCGAGTCGTCAGGTTGAGGCCACCACCAATCGCCGACAAGAAAGACATAGTCATTCGGCATTGAGACGATACCCTCTTCCCAATGCCCATCGTCGCCCTTCCCGTAGATGGCATCGAAGCTCCACAAGGGCTCTCCGTCTACGGTATACCAACGTACCTTGTCGCCAGCTTTGAACTTGCGGTCGGTCATTTCTGGTTCTCCTCGTTCAGCTTCGCGCAAAGTGCCTCGAGTTCAGGGCGACATGACACGGGAAAAACAGAACGCACTGCGCAATCATCGTCCAAGATGCGAATTGACCTATCATCGAAAGTATTCTTGACCCTGTATCTCGGCTCCTTCACCGCCTCGACCAACTCAAGGTAACCGGGTTCGCCGTAGCGGGAACTGTCCAAGCCAGGTTGAGGCCACCACCATCCTCCACCGCCTCGACCAGCAACCAGGAAGGTCCCATCACCACGAGACTGATCGACGATACCCTCTACCCAATGCCCATCATCACCCATGGACCTTATGTTCGCAAAATTCCACAATGGCTCGCCTCCAACCACGTACCAGCGCACCTTGTCTCCAGCTTTGAACTTGCGTTGCGTCATGGCTGACCTCCTTTGCCGACGAGCTCCATCGCAGACCTCAGGCACGAAGAAAGCTGCCCCGAGGTCGCTGGCTTGCTGAGAAGCACACCGCATTGTTCATGGACCGGAACGCTCCATGTGACCTGAGAGATGTCTCCGGTGTAGATCACGAACGGCACCTTGGCCGCACAACATGCAGCGACCATGGCAGGGCCCATCGGATCCCAGTCGAGCAGCGCAACATCCGCGTCGGCGAGCATGGACGACGCTGCCACGAGGTTGTCCGTGGTGAGGACGCGGTATTCCCCGGCGAACTCGAGTTGCCTCTGGACCGAGTCGAGCAGTATGGTGTAATCGTCAACGTAGAGCACTGTGATCTTGTCTTGCATCGTCTCTCCAGCTCCTGGCTCATCAGCTCGGGTAGGAGCGTGCCCCGAGGACCGGGCGCACCCGGTTTCGCCTATTGGACCATCCACTCGGCGTGGCCGATCCTGACGAAATTCTCTTTTTTGCACCTGTAGAAAGCTCGCGCTGGGCACCCTGGGTTAGGGACGCTCACGTAACCCTGAGCACCCCATGTCTTTGGCTCAGTGACGATCATCAGACATCCAGCGAACCGATCATCACTCTCTGGATCGATCTGAATGACATCTCCTACTTCAAGATCCATTTCGTTTCTCCTCGATTGGTGTGGGGTCATCCATTCCGTCAGCGGACCAGTCGCCGGATTCTCCGCATCGTCGACAGATCCGCTCACCGAGCGGAGACACGTGGGTCATCTCGGCCAACTCAGCGCAGGTTGCACAAATCTCCTCAGCGTCCTCTGTCTCGTCATCGAGGTATACGCCCGTCTTCCATTCGTCGTAAGTGTCCCACGTCATGGCTGCCCCCACATCGCCTTGACGAGCTCGGTCTCTTCTTCTTCGAGGCTAGGGATTCTGAATGCCGCAGCCGGCATCGATGATGCGTGGACGTACATCAGGCTCGCCTTGTATGGGCTGTGCCCGAGACCTAGGACATGACCGAGCTCATGGGCTATGGTCACGGAGTTGAGTTGCTGATCTCGCTTCGCCGCTTCGGGTGATACGCGGATCTCGAGCAGCTTGTTGCAACCTCGAATCCGGCCACGCGTCCGGCGGAATACTGTCAGCGCTTTGGTGTCAGGATCATCGGTGTCGGCCACATACACGACTACGGTGCTGCCTGCCTCGGATCGGATGAATAAGTCACGACCGAGGATGGCGTTCCAGTGGTCCATGGCGGCCGATGTCGCGCCACTGATCTCGCTGTCGAGGTCAATCACTTGGATCTGACCGGAGCACGCACAGCGCTCCAGGCCATCCTCCCATGTGAGTGGCTTCGGGTTGTACGAGCACCCAGAGAGAAGGCTGATGGCCACGTAGGCCAGGCCAACGATGCACAGGATGGTGAAGAGTCTGTCGATGCGGTTCATTCCTCGGACTCCTTCCGTTGCTCATCGAGGGCCTCTTTGCCGTCGAGTATACCGTGCATCATCGCTTCTTCCCGAGAGCCCCTGACCCATCCCTCAACAAGAAGTCTGCACCCTATGTAGGCGCAATAGTACCACCCTCCAGCCTCACGCCTCACCGTCACAGTGAATTCACACCCGACCATTGCGTCCTCCGATCACGTCGGCAAGACGGACCCACCACGGCCTTCTGCTCAGAGTGCGCTCGATCTCGCGAGCCTGCTCGAACAGACGGTCGGCCTGGTACTCGAGCAATCCGATTTCACCGACCTCTCGAATTGTGGCGATCGGCGCACTGCGCCTCTTGATAGCGCGTCGCATCGCCAAGGCAGTCCTGCGAAACTCGTCGGCCATCTCTAGCAACGACTGTGCTTCTTTCGCTGTCATTGATCGACCCTCTCAGACACAGAGATATCCCAATCTCCGATGTATCGCGATGCCAATTCTCGAGCATCGGCTTCTGCATGTTCCCTCGCGAGCTCCTTACTCGTCCCCTGTGGATACCATGTCGATCCGATACTCCTGCCGTTCAGGTAGACGGCCGGGATCCATCCATATCCGCGTCGTCCGTTTTCGACCGAGGAAAACTCGATACTGATCCGATTGTCACTCATTCCTGTCACCATCGACGTACAGCGACCAACAGGTCACGATGCACGTCGCGACTCGCGGCGAGTCATCGCAGCTGCGACCGCAGTGGACGAAATTGCGTCGCGAGATCTCCACAGACATGCGGTCCTGCACGCGTGCGGCGATTACGCACGAGAGAGCGAGCATCAGAAACGCGAGGCCCAACCAGCGCAGCATCGTTACTCCGCCTCTGCGTCGCTGATGACCCGGGCGCACTCGGCCCGGGCTTCATCGTCTCCGAGGACGAGCGCCCGCAAGCAAAGCAGGACCTGCTCCGTGTCCCAGGCCTCTTCGGCCTCTTCGCGGAGTTGAATGATCTGCTCATCGGTAACGGCATTGATCTTGGTGGTCATCTCGTTTCTCCCTTCCGTGTTCGCACGCCGACCTGCTCGCAAGCACTGCGCAGTGCCTGTACTCGCGCCCACATCCCATTGAATGGATTGTAGGTATCGCACCCTTCCCTCCCGTCGACAGAGCGCACACAGGCGACCGCCATGGTGCTGCTGATCGGGGGCACGCCGATACATGTCGCACCCGCGGAGCGGATACTTTCCAGCACCTCGAGATACTGTCGGCGATCACTGTGCACATCCTGTGTGCGCAACAACTCGAGCTCGGCACGTTCCGCGGCGTCGTGCCGAGAGCGGTGTCGAGCGCGCTCACGACATTTGCGGCAAATACCAGCTGGATGAAGTCTGCATCGGTCTCCGCACTGAACACAACGCATCGTCATCGTGTGCCCCCATTGCGCGACAGATACTCATCGCGGATTGCGCAATGAGCATCTGCGAGCGAGCATGGGTAAAGCTCACGTCCGATGACGCGGGTCCATTCGTTCTCCTCGCCATCGATATTGCAGCGCTCCGTCTCGATGTCGCCGTCATCGCTGACGTAGATCGTGATTCCATCCTCGCCCCAGAGATCCACGGTATCGAGTCCTGCCTGTGCGTTGCCCATCTCTCTCTCCTGTCAAGCGGTAGTGCCGAGGATGCCTCCCGTCACCGAGAGGCACGGCCCGGGGCTAGCGCAGGAAATACACGTCTGGCTCGGACCTGTAGATGGACGCGATCGCCGAGCTCCCGTCGTCGTCTTCGGACTCGTCGAGGGAGGCCCAGCACAGTGTGCGCTCGCCGTGGTCGTCGAGGTCGCCGTCATGGCCGTACTCGAGCTCGGGGTACTCGGAGCGGAGCGCTGCGGCAGCATCAGCGATCGTGTCGTAGCCGGCGTCTATGCGGCCGTTGGGGTATCGGATCTCGTAGGTCGTGGTGGCCATCTCGTCTCTCCTCATGGTGTGTGTCATGCCCAATACATATGCATGGCATGTGCCACGCATACGTGGCAATGCAAGTAGCTGAAATTACTTGCTCGCATGCTCCGAAGCGAGAAGTATTTGCGTGGTTCGTCAGATCCGACTGCGCAATATTTGCATAGGCACAATGAAATCAAGTAGTTCGCACTGCGTCATGGCAAAGTTTGCGCGATTTGCCCGTAGTGCTTGTTATCGTTCTGCTTTTAGACCACGCTCTGTGATGCGATCTGAGCGCGTTTCGTGGCCTCGGCAGAGCGTCCACGCGGAATGATCTCTACGCAGACGAGAGGCGGCATTCCGAGGCCACAGCATGCATTCCTGAAGTCATGAATCCTATGACATGAACGTGCTGACTGGATTACGGGTGGAGCTGCCAGCCGATGTAAGCCCCTCCGATCACCAGGACGATTCCGGCCACGCTGAGCATGGTCGCCCGGAGCCAGGTCGGTAGGCCAGTCTCCACCGCAGGCGGCCGGGAGAGCTCCTCGGTCACGTTGCGGTGCCGCTCCCGAGCCTCGCCGAGCTCGATGCCAGAGGACCACGCCGCAGCTTCGATGAGCTCGAGACGGTCGAGCTGTCGTTGGAACAGATCAGGCAGACCATCCATGGCGACCCACCACCGGGTCATCGCGAGATTGAGGCGCCACGGGAGGAGCACGCCGTCATCGCGATAGTCAGCGGTAGGGAGCTCCCCCCACGGCATCGGCGTCAACCGGGGAGCATCGTACAGCCCCCCGGTGATGACGTGGACATTGGGGGCATCGACCTCAGTCTCGGCGCCTGCGCCAAGGAGCATCATCGTTACCAGCAGCATTGGCCATCTCCTCGAGTGCATCGGCGTCCGCCCTCGTGGCGGCAACCGCATCGCGCTCTCTGTCCTCTCGCTCCATCTCGGTGCGCGTCTCGACAGCCTCGAGGCCATCATCGGCGATCTCGATCAGCTCGTCACGTGCATCATCCGACATCGCGCGTCGGCCGAAGATCAGCGCTACGGCAGACGCAAGCAGACCACCGACGCCACCCTCCGCGCCGAGCAGGTACACACCCAGCGCCACGACGAGAACGACACCGATAGCGATGCCGATCCACTTCAGGTGCTTCATGGTTGCGGCTTCTCGATTCGTGCCTTGACCGCCGAGGAGACATGCTCCAGCACATTGCCTACAGCAAAGATGCCTCCACCCCATTGCAGGACACCAATGGTGTGCTCGACGAACACTGCCTCAGTCATGTGTCCAGTGAAGAGCGCGACCACGCCGGCACATTCAGCGAGCGCCATTGCCGATCCAAGCACTGAAACCTTGCGCATCCCTGGGCCGAACAGGAAAGCAGCGACACGCTGAAACTTTCCCATGTCTACTTTTTTCTCTTCTGCCATTTGACACTCCTACTCGAGGCTATGGATCTCGGAGATCTGTTTGAACCTGCGTATACCCTGGTGCAGCGCCCCAACGATCTGCTCTTGGACGGACGGCTCCACCATGAGGGCAACGTCGTGACGATTGGTCGCGAAACCGCACTCGGCCAGGACTGCTGTCTGCTCGTACGCACCCAAGACCGCCCACACTCCTGGGTACATGTGCATGTCTGCCATCTCAACCTTAGGCGGATCACGCCGCAGTGAGCCAGGCCATGAATAAGCGATCTGATCAGCGACCTGGGATCCAACCACGTTGCCAGGCCAATAGAAGATGATGCCACCACTCCACGAAGAATTGGGTGCGCTGTTGACATGGATCGACAGCACGAGATCTGCATTGACGGCAGATGCACGATTCCCGCGTTCCTCGAGACTCACGACCTCATCGTTCCTCGATCGAAGCAAGTGAAGATCGATATCATGCTCTGATGCAAGAGACGTGTTCAGCATCCTGGCGATGTGCATGGTGTAATCGCACTCGACGATGCGACCACACGGGGACGTTCCCCCGCCAAGGTCGCCTTCGTAACTCGGATGTCCTGGGTCGCAAGCAATCAGCAGAGACATGGTGACTCCTTCAGTTCGACAAGGCGCTGATCAGAGTGTAGGCCAGCGTGCAAACGCCGACAACCGATCCGACAATCGCCGTCCACTTTTTCCAGATGCCTCGGCGAGCGCGATCGGCCGCGAGCTCTTGGCTGTTCCGGTTGATCTTACTGACATTGGCGTCTACACGATCGTGGACGCGATGCAGCTCCTCGGTCATGTCACCGCGCAGACCGTCTATCGCGGCCCTGTTTGCACGCACGTCCTCTCGAGCGTATCTCACTTCCGTTAGGATCAGAGACAGCTTGTCGTTGCCATGGTCACCATCGACGGTCATACCTCAACTCCTCGACTGTCACTCGCGCCGATGGGCGACGGCGAATTAGTGACTGCTGATGTTACTCGACTTCACCGATGATCCTGAGCACCTGCGTTGGCTGTGCACTGTCGGCGGCGCGAAACTCTGTCTTGCTCCCGGTCTCGATCGGCCAGTACGCTGCGTGCACAGTCGTAGGCGTGTCTTCGTCCCGCCATACCTTCCACGCGTAGATCCCCGAGAGCTGAACACCGAACACATCTAGCGCCCACGCAGAATAGTCGGCAGTCACCACCATCGAATCCGTCACGATCGTAGTGGCCTGTCCTGGCTGGATCTCGCCAGCGATCCGCCTGTCGAAATACTCCTCATCCGTGAGCGTGCGCTCAGCGGCGACCCTGCATGTCCAGACTGGCGATGGCTGTAGGTCCTGGTGACATTGCTCGCTGTCGAGTTGTCCAGCCGTTCCGGCCCCCCAGTCGCTATTGATGAGCGTAGCAAGTGCAGATTTCTGCGCTCCATCCAATTCGGCAACCATTTCTCGTGTTCCGATCCAAACCACATCTCCGACCGCCGCATACACGAGCCAGGACAGGCCGGCGGCCAGAGAGAATACAGTGAATGGAATTGAGATCTTTTTCATTGATATCCCTCTTTTCTAGGCTAGAAGGCCGAGCACGCGGTTCCAACTGGATCACCTGCATCGCGCCAATCCATAGTAGGTGTACCTGCTCCGTCATCCCCAATGGCGAAGCACACACAACGGACGGCAGCTGCGCTATCATTCGTGTCGTCGACGTAAACCGTGGCGCCGGCCACAGAAGCTGTGCACGCGAAAGGCTCGGCCAAAGCATCCGTCCCAACAACGACGTTCGGCAGAACTGCACCGGTAGCTCCATCGATCGTGAGAGCCTTACCGGTCGCGTCCCCATTCACGCCCATCAGGATGGACCCGGAGTCCGCAGCGCCAGCGCCAGCCTGTCCTGGGTAGATGATCACATCACCGGTGTTGCCATCTGTAGTCGTGGCGCCAGTCCGTATGATCGTATTACCACTTGCTCGATCACTTGTGCTGATCTGGGCTCCTGACTCGATTGTGGTGATGCCCGTGGGTCCAGAGCCACTATGGGACACGGTCTTGAAGCTCATGTTCCCGCCAGATTGCTGATTCTCCACCTTGGCGTTCGCGTTGTACGTGGACAACTGGCTGTTACCCTGTACCTCGTTGGCGACAACCTCCAGGTTGCCTCCGGCCTGATTGGTGAACGTCAGACGATTTGATGTTTGCGTGTTCAGATAAACCCCCTGCGTCCCGGTATTGTTGGCGATCAGCAGGTCACCATCCGCCGGAGATGACGCGACAGTCCCTTCACCGATGGAGAGTTGGCCACTGAACACAGGGTCATCGGTGCCGTCGGGCATAGAGAGCCATTTGATGTTTGTGCCACCACCGTCGCTGTCCGTGGTCCAGCACGCAAGTTCATCTGGCGTCGTCGAGGTGTCGTGCTCGCACCAGTAGTCCGACGCGCTGAGCGTTGCTCCGAGCGACCACACAACATCATCGTCGAGATGGAATCGCAACGATCCTGGATGACCACTGCGCACACCGATCAGCCAACCATCACCGCCCTCATTCGCAGCCATCGCGACATGAGGCAGAAGACACAGAGCAAACAACAGGCGCAACATGTCAGACTCCCTTGCTCTTCGTGACCCATCCGGAGACAGAGACCTTGTCGCTCGCGCCAGGTGATCCGGAGCTCGATATCACGCACTTGATGACCTCCGCCTGACGCGTCCTGAACTCGATCGGGTAGATGGTATCTGCGCTCATGCTTGGCGATGTCACCACGCCGGCCCACTCAAGCGTGTAGGTGCCCGAGTCGTAGGTCGCCGTAGGAATGCGCCCGGTCGCAGTGGCACGTGTCTGACCCTCAGTGCATGTCAGGGTCAGCGCCACCGATGTCGCGCCGTAATCAAAGCTCACCTCGAGACGAACCTTGTCGAATTCCTTCACCGCGTCACCGCTGCTCGAGTCAGTCGAGCTGGTCGGATTGCTGTCGTTGACGCGTCGCCCGATGTAGAAGGTCAGCGAGCTCGCCGATGAATTCAGGGCAACGTCGTCAAGGAGCGTGCCGAGTGAAACGACCTCTTCTGCCGCTGACGCTTGCTGCGACGCAAGAGCCACGGCGAGAAGAGCACAGATGATCGTTGCGTTGCGTAGCATCTTGTTTCCTCCTACTCCTACGAGAGCATTCCTCGACACCCCAACAGCGTCGGCAATGCGATCCATGTGCGCCTTGCTCAATCGATGCGGTCTCCCGTCGAGCATCGCCTCGAGCTCTGCGAGGTAGTACGCGGTCCTCTCCTGGTGCCACGTGCGTCCGATCCTCGCCGCGACAGCGTGCTCCATGACCGTCGCCGTTGCCGGCAACATGGTCTCGGCCGGCGGCGTCTCACCATTGGCAAGGTGTTGCGCGAGACGGCGGAGGCCGCGGGTGCCTTGGAAACGTGGATGACGTTCGAGATGTTTTTTCAAAGTCACAGAAGCACTCCTGAAAACGTCGATCTGTATGTCGACGATGTTATCGGCTGGACATGGATCGCAGGGGATCCTCCATCATCATGAAAGACGGTAATCTCGACCGTGTCGCCGAATCCCAACGGTACGGTCTCCGTCCCTTGTAGCATGAGATACGCTTCTCCGGCTGGTATCCTCTGATGGTCGAGCATGGTGTAGGTCGTTCCGTTCACCGACAAAAACAATGCCGCCGTCGAGCTACCGTTGAATGTTCCTCCGGACGGGAATATCTGCACGCGAGTGGTGAACAGGTATGCTCCTGGGATTGGTGCCGTAAATCTGAACGTGCTGGCATCATCGTACGCAGACCCATAGTCGTATCCCTCCGCGTCGAATTGTACTCTCGTCTCCATGCTGTCTGGTATATTTTGCGACGTTGAGTCTCTGTACGCAGAGAACGCGATCGGCATGTGCTCAATCGCGATGTCATCGAGCCACGCGTAGTAGGTGCCGAACTGAGAATACTTCAAGACGTACGGCACAGCGAAGTGAGCTCCGATTGGTGCCGTGATAATTCCAGTAACGCGCTGCCATTGACCGGAAGCATCGAGCTTCCCAGAGAGCACGTTCGTCGTGCTCATGAATGAATCGTCGGCATCGTACCAGTGTACGCCGACAGCCATGAGACCGTTCGCCGATGCTATCGATGAGACCTGCACCAGAGCTGTCATGCGATACGGTTGCCCTTCCTCGATCTCGATCAGGGAGTCGTACTTGTACGTTGGATCCTCGGTCGGTTGCGTGTCCTCGAAGCGGACGGAGTCGGCGCCGCACCAGTTCGTGTAGAACGTACCCGTATCGGTTGCCACGTAGGTCGCGGTGACATCGAAGTGCGTGGTGTCACTGACAGCCGTGATCGCGTACTCGCCATCATAGTTGGTGAAGCCTTGAAACCTGACGTATTGGCCGACGACCAGGCCATGCGCAGCACCAGTCTGCGCGCGGATGTCACCGCCACCTGCATCGGCGACTGAAGAGATGGTACCGATGCCCTCCGTGATCGAGAAGTCATCGGCCCAAACCACATCGGTCCCAGTGACTTCGTATCCATTGGGCGGAAAATCACTGGTTGCCATGGATGACTCCGTTCCGCACGATGCGAGAAGAACAGCGATCAGAAGAAAGCGGTGCATGGATCCTCCTTGGTGGTGTCCATGCAAATGTGCCATACATTGCCACTCCCATCAAGGCACCCGCGTCCTGCCGCCTCCGAAGCGGTTCCCGTTCAAAGCCGGACCTCCACTCGGTATCCTCCGATCCCAGGTGTAGTGATCTACCGATGCCGGTGTGACCCCGGTGTTCGCCGGAAGTGTGTTTTGGTGCGTTCCGCCGAGGTCATACTGCCCTGAGCTGTTGAGCTGAGCAAGCGGACCAGAGCCGGCATCCAGGTCCGAGCCGGGAAGAGATCCGACATGCGTGCCGGCAAGATTGTAATGACCGGAGCTGTTGAGTTGCGCCAAAGGACCGGACCCAGCCGCAAGGTTCGATCCGGCGAGTGTGTTTTGGTGCGTGCCAGCAAGATCGTAGAACCCAGATGAGTTGAGCTGAGCAAGCGGACCAGACCCAGGTCGCAGGTATCCGCCAGGTATCGGCACTGTGATGGTTCCACTCGTGTCGATCGCCGTGATGCCGGATCCATCAGTCACAATGATGCCGATAAGCACCTCTGTATTCGGTATGGTAGGAGCCCCTGCTCCGTTTGCCACCGGAGTGAAGATCAACATCTCAGATGCAAGGTCGACAGTCACGTAGATATCTTTGCTCGCTGGGCACGTGTACGTATCGGTTTGGGGTATCGTCGCAGTCATCTGACCGTTGGCCGCTGTTCCAGCCGTTATTTGAGCCACCAACCCGGCACTCTGAGTGATGACCAGGCCACTCCTCTTGTACGCCTGAGCGATTGTCTGCTGAGCAAGCTGTCGGTAGATGTCGCTCCATCGACCATAATTTACACCTGAGGCAACAAACGCATTGGTGGAATCGTCGTTGACAGCAAGCAGCTTCCACTTGATGCTGTTCAGATCCTGACTGACCTCTTTGCCGATGATCTCGTACTTTTTCGTCCCGTCAAGTCCATCCTCACCATACGCCATGAACCTGTCGGACTTCGGTCCGATGAAGTCTCCTATCTGATACTTGAACTTCGAGATGTCAGTTTCGCATTCAATCTCCGGAGCTCCATTCTTGAATCGCTTCAATATAATTTCTGACGTGATCACTGGGAGGGTTGCGTCATACGCCAATGTCGCGCCGAGGCCTTGGTGTTCTTTGCCCGGAGAACCGCTCGGCCAGTTTCTCGTCACGCTGGTCATCTCTGCATTCAGGCAATCTATCGGCTCGGCAGCCCATACCGGCCTGTCACCGAGACCACCACCGAGCTCGCACACGAAGATCCTTCCGAACACAGAGGTGTACCGTGTCATGCCCTCGCACTTCACAACCTCGTCATGGCTCTCTGTGTCTCCATCGTATTCTTCCGGAAATATCTCACGTAGGAACAGATACACTGGTGACGTTGAATCCACGGTGAGGCCAGACTTGTTTCCTGAGATCGACGCTATTCCAGCTCGACCTATGAGGAATGACGTGTCTGTCGTATTCAGCGGCTCGGCCAGAACCGACCAATCGTTCAGGTACGGAGTTGTGATTTCGTATGTCTCCACCCTCTCGTCAGAGCCAGGGTACGCGTAGTCCGATTGGCTGTCGGCATCATCCACCTGGTACTTGATTCTTGGCTGGCCGAAGTTCCACACCACTCGATTGATCAGATTGTCCATCCCCGTGGAAAGTTGCTTGAACGTACCCGGGAAGATGTCGACCTCGTCATCCCACACATCGACGATCGAATTGCTGGCATTGAATCTGACCAAACGAAACGAACCAGTCTCGTCGAAGTCGACATGCGCGTAGATGATTTGGCATATATTGTGGATCATGTCCAAGGCTTGCTTTGGCGCAAGCGATTCTTTCATGTTGAGCTGGCTGTCGACGACCTGGTCATCGCCGAAATGCACCTCATCCCTCCACGACGCCTTGTATGGCTTCTTCCACCCAGGCTCGAGGTTCACGTACCTCATCATGGCTTGGGAGATCAGAACGTTCTTGATGTCTGCGAACTGGCTGTCGGTCGGGTCAAACGAGTCATCGTCGAAGTTGGTTGCTGGTATGTGAGCCCTATCCAAAACGCTGTGCACGTAACCGTGCACTGAATCGGCCCCGTGCAAAGCCTCGGCCGGGTGGAGACCCCACCACCACGACACCACTGTTGCCCGAGACACGGCAGATAGCAAATCTACTGTGTATATCGTGGCAACATCTTTGTCCTCTGGTGAAGGTATGATGTCTTCGATCTCGCCTACGAACGCACTGACGAAATCTGCCTCGTCCAATTGAGATGCACCGATGAAAATCCTGACGCGCTGCCTGGCGAGCTGAACATTCGTTGCGATTGGGCGTATCCAACCGTCAAGGACGGTGAGCTCTACAGCCTTCACCTGCATCTTTCGCGACAAGGCGTCAAGAACAGATCCGATCTGCGTCCACGACAATATTGCGACGGGGACATCGGATGTCGCCAAGTCACTGCCTGGATCCATGGATCCGCTGACGGCCTTGTAGGTGTTGGTCCCGTCGTAGAGCTCAACAAGGAGACGTGTCTGTGCATCTGCCCTGAGTACTGCTTCCTCCCACGCTGCGCTCACCGTAAGCATCAGCCATTCTCCTCGACATCGAGATACATCGACTCAGGACCCTGCTCGTCAGCGACCAGCCTGTAATTGCGCAGGCCTGGATTGGTATCCGGAATACTCAGAGGCCCGTCGCGCATCATGAAGTGCCATGACGACGGTGCCGAGCTCGGGTTCTCCACCCACACGAACGGACCGCGGCACTGACGGTAGAACGCCACCAGGTCGGCGAGGTATGTGTCATCGGTCACCCAGAGATCTCCGGTCAGCTCGCGACCACGGCGGGAGTACACCGTCTTGCTGATGACGCCGTTCGGGTTTTTCTTGATCGATGACTCTTCCGATAGAGCATAGATGTCGTACGGCCTCTGCGGCTTGTACTCGAGCTGTCGGCGACGGCCGAGGATGAACTCGCCGAGCTCAGGCTTGAATGGCAATGTTCCAGTAATTTCAATATATCTAAGTCGTACGTATCTGGCCGTGATCCTCCCCCCTGCCAATGACAGATCAGCCAATCGTTTGTCATCTGCGAAATCCGGAGGATTCCAATCTGCAATCTCTGTCACGTTGGTGCTGAAATCATTATCATCTGCGATTTGTATATCGAGATCGGTAAGACTCTCAGACCCTGCGTTGTGCCCGATAATGAAAGCGCAGTCAAACTCAACCAAAGCACCGAGATCCAGCATGTAATACCAGATGTAGGTTCCTGTTGCGCTTGTGGTCGTGATGAGGCCTGGTCGACCATCGTATGCTCGCCTTGCAGGTGATGATGTAGCTGATCTATCTGTCCACGTTGTGATATCACCAGAGCCAATATCCGAATGGATCACCCACTTGGCGTAGGCAGGAGACACAGGGATCACCTGCGTAGCCAGCAACGGCTTGTCGAGTGCAAGCTGTGCTGTCTCGTACGCGGCGAGTGATGCAGATGACCAAGCCATTACGCCATCCCTAATCGTTGCAATTTGCGGTAGTGGATCTGCATAGCGCGCACCTGACGTGTGGTCTGTGCCGAGTCGGGAGGAAGCACCGTGTTGACCTGCAACGTGAGACCGCCACCGGACTTGCCACGCATCAACGCAAGCATCTCGTCGTGTTCGTTTCTGGAGTAGTACACCTCGCCGCCATGGGCGAGAACAAGCCGGTCATCGCGACCGTTGTTCGGCCCGGGCACAACGCCACCATACTGATAGCTAGGGATTGTTGACAGGAATCCCTTCACCAGACCGAACACTGTTGCAGCCGAAGTGGCTGCAAGCACAGGGCCAAGGATCGGGATACCTGCCTGGGAGAACGCAGCGGCAGCCGCCGCACTTGCCGCATACGACAGAACAGCTGCCTGAGCAGCATCAACGACAGCGCGGATCATGTGGACCCCTGCATTGTCGGAATCAAGGATCATTTGCTGGAACCCATTCGACAAAGCATTGGCGGCACCCATGGCGGCCGAACGCTGAGTGTCCTCCCAGAGCCTGGTGTTCTCGATGCGCTTCTTTGTGTTGGCCTCCTCGAGTTCTACCTCTTCGTTCGATCTTTGGATTCTCATGTCCAAGCTGTTCTGTGCCCATTCGTTCAACCACTTGTCATGTGTGGCGAACAGATCTTGCGTTCGTTTCGAGGCTTCATCCTCGACGCGAAGCTGAGCGGCAATCGCCGCAGAGATATCGCTACTGTATGCTTTCCATTCATTGCGTGCGGATTTCACCCTTGTGATTTGCCTGTCCACGGCACCAGAGGTCGAATCAAGCTGCTCTTCGAGGTTCTTTTCCATTGCAGCCGCATCAGATGCGACATCCGCAGTATAGCCGAGCTCATCGGCCACCTTGTCGATCACTGCAACGTTGTAGTCCCAGACAGCCTTCAACGGTTGCATGATGCTAAGCAGACCGGAGAACTCTCCACGCATCTGCCTGACCCAATTCACAACGTCTGTTGCGATTCGGATGTATGACTCAAACTGCGGCAGCAATCCGTCTCCAACCTCACGCTTGAGAGCCGATGTCGTATCGGATAGTTGCCCAAGGCTGTTATTGAATTGGTTTGCGGAAACAGCTGCATGCGTTCCCATGGTAACGCCGAGTTCGTCGGCGCGCTCCATCAGTGAGCGAATGCCATCCTCCCCGAGATGAACGACCTGGAGGAGATCTGCGCCTGACCTTCCGAACAAATCCTGCGCGGCAGCTGTTTTCACATTCGAGTTCTCAAGTTCGTTCAACCTCTTGATGGCAGCAAAGAACAGATCCTCGGATGACCGAAGATTGCCGTTGGAATCCTGTAGGCTCAGTCCCCACTTTCTGAATTGCGCTGTTCCTGTGACTGCGTTTCTACTCAGCGTCCTGAACGCATTGCCAAGTCGTTCTGCGCTTGCGCCATTCTGGTCTGCCACGAATTTCAGACGCGACATAGTTTCGACGCTGATTCCAAACCTGCGCGATAGATCGAAAATCTGATCTCCGGCATCAGCGGCTGAGGTCACGATTCCAAACAGGCCTCTGGTGACAGCACCGATACCGATTGCCGCACCGGCAATCGCAAGGCCAAACGCACCGCCCTTTCCGAGCACACCAGCGAACTGGCTGACCATAGATGAGGCTGTAGCAACCCTTCCTCCCATGACCGAACTTGCAGCACCGAACGCAGCCATGGACGAATTCGCAGAGGCAAAAGCAGGACCCAGGCTTGTGGTTGCAGTCTTCGCCCTACTGAGGGTAGCGTAGGCGCCAAAGTCTTTCCCGCGGAGAGCGAGATCGATATTTTGGGTTGCCTTTCTTGCCATCGCTTACCTCGACTTCAAACAAGATCCGTTCGATGCAAATCCAATGCGGATGTTGGTCGAGCATACCTCCACCAAAAGGCAGAGATCCAGTGCGTCGAAACGCTTGTGCGTCGCCAAGAGCGTCGATGATGTCCTGCGGGACAGAGGCCATCCAAGCCTTTGGGCATTGATTGAGTATCTCAATCCTGTCTCCGTTCACTCCCAACTTGGAGACATGCTCATAGTCGGTGTTTGACTTCCCATCGCAGTTTCTTTTGATGTCGAGCCCTCTGGAGATACAGTCTCCGCAGTCCCATCGTAGAGCCGGGTCGTCCGATCTTGAGAGTCTGACGACCCGTCTGATTTTTTTACCTCACCATCCGACAACACGACTGATCTGGTGATCTCCTCATAGACTTCCTTGACCATCAGATCGTCGCCATGATGCGCTAGGTCTTTGCCATTGATGATTGGGCCTGCGCGGCCTTCATAGTTCTCGACGAACAAGACGAGTTCAGATAGAGCATTGGTAACGCGGTCAACGTTACCCTGTTCGTCCATCGTCATGCCAGTCGGTTTTCCGTCTTCATCGACCCGGACACTGACAGAGTGTCCGAACACGAGCAACTTACGACGCTCCATCTCGGTAGGAACCTTGTATTTCACTCGAACCGGAGTCGGATCAGATCTGTTGTCGAATGACACAGGGACAAACACGACCTCTGTTCCTGGCTTCTCTCCACAAACCCTTCTCATTGCCTACCTCTGATGAATTGGTTCCCAAGCGATCGGCCCGTAGGCAAAATGAACCTACGAATGACCGCGTCAAGATATTCCATCACCGATAATGTGGCCACCTTCTTCACATCGTCTGTCACTGTAATGAATGGCCTGGCCTTGATGTTATTCGCCCTGCTCCCGAAAAATAGAGCCCGAGCTCCAGGCACACGTACTCCGTATTTGAATGTGGTCTTTGTCCTCGAAAGGACACCCTTATCGACCAAGCGACTGCGCAATTTGCCTGAGTACACGAGAAGATCGTTGCTCCCTTTGCGCATCCGATATGTGTCGGAGAGCTTTGGCCACTTCTCTCCAGAGGATGCACCCTTCGAATCGAACTGCTCGGTAGCAATCGCCCTCATGCGTGGAGTAAGTCGATCCCACGCCGGCTTGAGATCACCAAGCAATCCTTTGAGGAATTCGAAACGCTTCGCCAGCGCACGCGGAGACGGATCAATATCCAATTGTATCCTAAACGACCCTGTCCCTTTTGAGGATCTTCGTCGATAAGCCTTTGCCATGGGCCACCATCAATCGAACGTGATCACGAACTCATCACCTGCCGAGCTTGACTGCTTTGCTCGACCCTTGACCATTACCATCACAACGTCGTTCTCTGGATGCTCGAGCTTCGACACGCGTCCCTCAAGCGCAGGGATCGAGATCTTCATGCGTTGGCCCGACGATGTTCCGATCGTGATATCCACGTCGTGACTCGGATTGTCAAAGGCACGACCAGCGATCGGCGCACTTCCAGTGGCTGAGGTTTTGAAATAGCCACTGATCTCGATCTCGATGTTCCGCTCTCCGGCCCGGGCCAGACCTGTGGACCTGTCGCTTCCAGCCTCCTGCTCCAACCCGATGACTGCAGTCGCCACCGTCGCTGTCAATTCAATGAGGCCAAGAGAAACACCGTCGATCGTCATCGACGTGCTCACTCCATCGAGAACTGTTCCGCCATGGTCCTGAGATGGCGCCAAGGCCTTGATGGCCTCTCCGGCGCTTTCCCCTGCACCTGCAAGCCCAGGAGAAATCGTTGCGTCCGCTGATCCAGATGTGTCGCTGTGAGCCGTGACCAGGTAACCGTCTCCGGAGTTTGTGTCGTCTCCGACCTGAATCGTACAAGGCTCGATGAGGGATCCTCGACTCGCATCGTTGAGCGGAAGCGATGTCGCAGACGTAGCGATGCCTCCAGATCCGATCACATCCTGAGCGACTCTTCCGTACCTGGCGCCGGACAGCGAGAACTCGAAGGTTGGATCCTCGTTGCCGTTCATCTTGACCGTCATCTCTGTTGCCCACAAGCCAGATCCTGTCTCCTGGAGCCTGTCTCCGTAGCTTGCCATCGCTTGCAGGCCATTCGGGATGACGGTATCGGAGAACTTGTAATCCACCTTGGTGATACCGGTCACCGACTCCCACCCCATGGAAACCTTGATGAGAGCTCTGATGTCTGGCCCCATCTGGTCGACGTCGACCACGAACGGCTCGTCCTTGTTGGTCGTGTCGATCAGGGCCGTCTGGGTGAGTTGGGCAGCGGTGATGTAGTAACGGATCGCATACCCGGTATCACCATCGATGGTCACGCTCGCCCAATCCTCAGGAATCGTGAACAGGATCGAGCCGGCCTGTTGCAAGGTCTGTAGTCCATCTCCTGCGGTTGCATCGGTTCCATCTGTGACGGTGAGGTCGGACCATGTTCCGTCACCGGTCGAGTACTGATATTTGCCGCCATCCCCGCCCCATGTCGCCACGGATCCAGAGCCAGTCGAGAGATCGTCGAACTGGATCGACGAGAACTGCTTGGAGTGCATGACGATGAAGCCATCTCCAACGGCTTCGCTCGCGGCATCCGGTAGCAACTGATACGCAGCCGTGAACGCGTCGAGGTCGTCTGCACTGGCGAGGTCGACAGCAGGCCCGTTGACGGTGTCGCTCACATCGTACGCCTTGACGACGACGGTACCACTTCCGTCGTTGTACTGGTTCAGATCCGCGTCGATGTCGCTTGGGTTTTTCGGCTTGACTTTGAACGACGATGCAAGCGTGACGCCACGATTCGATAGCGTCGACCCCTGGTAGCTTGCAGTCCCGACAGCCTCGTTGAGATCTGTGTTCTGCTGCGAAGGTTCGAGCTCGAACGTTCCCTTGACCGGAGCGACTGCATCGTACTGGTCGAACCGCTCGAACGTGTCATATGACGCCTGTTCGCGAATGAAAGCCTTGAGCAGATGGGTTGGAACGGTTTCAGCTGCCATCACATGGTCTCCTGCAAGAGGATCCCCAGATCCTGTTTGAAGATATGGCGTGTGCGCTCTTCCTCTGACACGGCGCCAGAGAATCCGTCACGGAACAAAACCGACTTCACCGTACCACCGAGAGTGCGGTCGGCCCACAAGCACTTGATCAGCGCCGTGAGATTGCGTCTCGCAATCAGCTCGCCTTCCTCGTCACCGGCATCATGGATACTCGACCAGACGATGGCAACACCAACCTCGGCGTGGATGTCGACGTTGTCGTCCTCGCCGAAGTCCCAATCCTCCTCGAAGATTGCGATCCTAGGGTTGCGATTGTCGAATGGGAGATCTGCGCGGACGTACGCCTTCGGGTCGGTCAAGGCATCAGACGCAAGTCCGACCTCGGTCTCGACGATGCGCAGGTAGGTCGTGTAGTTACTCTCGACGTAGTCGGCAACCGCGTCCACTGCGAGATCTACGAGGCGCGCCGACATGGTCAGAACTCCGTGTCCCGATCGAACATCGGATCGAAGTCTCCATCGGCGATGCTCTTACCATCGTCGTTGTTGCGCACATACCCGCGGGTCATCAGCGACGACGATCCTGTTGAGCCGCCGTTCAGCATCGCGTCGTAGAAACCGGACTTGCCTGGGATCTCGTTAAGCCTCTCCCAGAACCGATTGACCATCTCGCGACCCTCGTCGGCCTCGTCGATCCACGCAATCTTGAGATTGCCGACAGGGTAGTCTGCGACCCACGCCTTGATCAGCTCGGCGCCGTCGTCACCAACATCAGGCAGGGACACCCCAGCTCCGCGCAGGGCGCCGATGAGAGCTACCTCAGCCTCCTTGAGCCACTGGGATGCCTCATCCTCTGTTGGTTCCGTGCTTGCACCGAGTGGCCTGCCCGCTACACGAGGCTTGATGTCAGCATCTACGGACGTATAGACGAGCGTGTAGGCCACGGATCAACCCTTGTCGAGTTCCACGAGCCGCGAGAGCACGGACTCGATCAGATCGTCCTTCTTGCCGTTGGCGTCCAACTCGAGCCCGATGGACTTCCCGTACTCGGCGATCTCGGTGCGTGTCATCTTGTCGAGGTTCGGTGTCTCATCCGCCTTCTTCCCCGGGAGGCCCTCAATTTCTCCATCAAACGTGGACAGATCGATGACCTCTCGAATCTCGATGTCAACGTCATCGCCGACCGCATGGCCCTTCGGCAGCGCATCGAACGCGACCCACTTGAGCGGGCCGACAGAGAGCATAGGCTCGCCGGCGCGACCTCGATCGCGGAGCCGGAGTTTCATTCCCTTGGATTTGATCAAGAACATGTCGCACCCCTTGACCCGGGCGGCACAGACAGCATGCCGCCCGGGTCGCACCAGGAGGATCAGGTGTTGTTGATTTTCACCAACCGCTGCCAACGGCCGTAGCCGGCGCGGCCGCGGAACCGAGCCTTGTACGCGTAGACCTCCTTGAGGAACGCGGTGTCGCCCTGCTCCTGCGCCTCGAACGTCACCGGCTCACGATCCTGCCAAACAAGACCGCGGACCAGAGCGTCCGAGATGCCGATGTAGTAGTCGACTGCCGAGTCGGAGGTCAGTCGCCCAGTCTGAATCAGATTGATGTTGTGATCACCGAACTGCACATTGGTCGTGTTGCTGATGATCCCAGCGCGAACCGCCTCGCTGATTGGCTTGTGCAGAGCCGGCGGGTAGACGATGAAGATCTGCGAGAAGCCCTCGTTGGCGATCTCACCGGCCTCGTCCTCGTAGTTGTACAGAGCTGCGATCGCCTCCGAGATGTTTGTCGCGCAGTTCGCCGTCGATGTTCCATCTCCGGTGATGAGGTTCGACAGCTCACCGCTCGACGATGCCTTCCCGCGCGCGGTGTGCGTGGCAGTGAAAAACGCTTCGCCAGTGAAGTCGGTCGCCGTTGTCCCGTTGGTCAGCGCATCAATGAGCAAGCCGTTCGGCTTGCGTCGAGCGCGTTGGGCCAGATCCATCACGCGGATCCGCAGGCCACCGACCTTGTCATCGTTGAGGTCGTCGCGCTTGATCGCGAGGCCACCCCAGTACTTCTTGTTCTCGAGGTTGTAGCTGGTGTCGCTGAGACCGTAGAACGTCAGTTCGTCCTCGGCCTCCTCGATGGGACCGACATCCCCGAGCCAAGCGATGTCTTCGTCGTTGGACTGGCTGTCCAACATGGTGGCGATGTCCGCTACCAAGTTCATCGGCTCCATCATGAGCTGTTCGATGAACAGGGCACGGAATCCCTTCTCGAGCTGGGACGGTGTGTAAACGGGTTGCATTGGTGTCTCCTTTCAGCCCGTCAGGGATCAGTTGTTGGCCCAGATGCCGGCGCAGGAGAGGACGTACCATCCCTCGGTGCCGTCACCCATGAGAGTGATCGTGTCGCCCGTATTCACAGTCTCCTTCGTCAAGCCGATGTCCGCATCATCGGTACCGGAGAACTCCACAACAGATGCAGCCAAGGTGCACGACCCGTGCACAGCATCGGACGCATTGGGTGAGATATCGAGCAGGGCGCCTCCGTCGGCACCGACGTACATGAATTCCAGCCTGCACCCGTCAACGGTCGCAGGCAGAGTGATCGACGCTGCATCGATCCCTGCCGTCACCATCATCGTCTTCCCGCAGTCGGACTTGTCCAGAGTCGTCGCCCCGGTGACCGACACGGTGTTCATGACTACGCCAGACGCGAAGGCGACGTTCTCAGCATCGTCCGTGCTGTCGTACGTCATTCCATTGAGCAGGCCGGTAGACCCGACCAGCAGCGCCGTGGAGTCGTCATCGGGAACGACGATGGAGCTCGCAGAGTCCGAGAACGTGACCGCGCCTGCGCCACCTCCTGCCGTCAGATCTCCGGTGAGCGTCAGAGGGTCGTCGACCACGTTGGTTCGACCGGTGTTGATGCCGGCGTCGATCAACACCCAGCCTTCGCTCGCGCTCACGTACTGGAGCAGAACGCCGGCGACTGGCTCATTCGAACCGGCTGTCTCGTCGACCGTCTGGTCATCCTCGGCGTAGACGACATCGCCAACGTCATCCTGGCCGAGCGTGGTGCCAGCGAACTTGCAAAGAACTCCGGAGGTCACCGTGATGTAGTACGACCCTGAGGCCGCAGCGGTCACCGTGGTCTGGGCCACGCCGACGACTCCTGCATTGCTCGCCGAAGCCGCGGCTGGCTCCGCAGTGCCGGAGCTGTTGATCATGACCATGCCGCCGGCGTAGATCGTGTCCGAAGCTTTCATCAGGTATCGCTTCGACACGCCGGTGTAGCGACAATCAGTGACACGAGCAGCGCTCAGCTCAGTCGCGTGCGCATCCCAAATGAAAGCCATTGCCATGACCAGGATCAGGATGTTGCGAAGAGTCTTCATCGTCTTTTCCTCCTTGCCATCCAGATTACTGGAGCATGGCTTTGAGTTGGTCCGTGGTGACTTTGGAGCCATCCTTCAGCATAAACGTGCCATCCGACATGGCGCCGTCGACCAGGTTGTCGATGGCGTTCATTCGGCGTTCGTTGAGACCAAGGAAAGCAGCGACCTTCGGCTCGCCAACCATCGCTCGGTGACCGAGCCTCTTGATCATGTCCGGCGTGATTCCGGTCCCGTCCATCTGCGGAACGACGCTCTCGCGCCGATCGCGGACGACACGATCGAGAGACTTCAGGAACGCCTCGACCTTCTCCGGAGATCGCTTCTCGTCGAGCACGAACTCCTCGATGTCGGCTTGCATGGCCGGCTCGATGCGATCGGCGTAGTCGGACAACAGCTTCCGGCGCGCCGCGACATCAGCCGCCTTGGCGCGGAGGTCTGCCTCCTTGGCGTCGGCGGCCAGTTGTGCGTTCTTGGTTTCCAGCGCCGCGTTCTTCTCCCGCAGCGCTTCGAGCTCCTTGCGTTCTTGCTCGGTCATTGGGGTCTCCTTTGACGCCGCGGGTGCGGCGATTGTTGCGAATCGGTTTTTGAATTCCGACGCGATCTGTTCTGATGTCGGAGCAGACACGGAATGCACAGCAAACGTGATCTCCGGCTGGGCCTCTCGCCTCGGAAGGTCAGACGCAGCCACCACCTTGTCGGCGAGACCTCGATCGACAGCGCCTTGGCCGATCCATGTCTGGCCGGTGGCCAGCTCGCGCACGCTGTCGGCCGACATCCGGCGACCACTTGCGACAGCGCTCACGAACACGTCGTTGATCTCGTTCATCTCGCGCTCGAGATCGTCGAGCTGCGCTTGCGTGACCTGAGATCCATCGACGAACGCACCCTTGAGCTCGTGAGAACTCACAACGTGGGTGTGGATCCCAGCCTTCTCGTGCTTGCGGTGGGTGTCGTCGACGACGGAATAGACACCGATGGACCCGACGGTGGCGGCTTCGCCCACGTGAACTTTCGATGCTTGCGCTCCGACCCACATCGCAGCCGACGCCATCAGGTCCGGAGCCACTGCGGTCACAGGCTTGAGACTCGCGGCTGCGCGAACATCGGCGGCGAGGGCCGAGGTGCCATCCACGGTTCCACCAGGTGAGTCGATGTCGAGAACAATCGAGTCGACCATGCCGCTCTCGACGGCGACGGCGAGCTCTTCCCTGACCGCTTCTGTGCTAGTGGCTTTGATCCCGATCCAATTGAAGATCGACGGGACCTGTTTCATCATTGGTCCAGAGATTGGAATGTGAGCTACGCCGTCGCGAACGTCGAGGTCTGCCTCGGATACATCGGCTGCGCGACGCTTCAGATTCATCGGATCGTTCCCGGTGCGTACGCGCTCGAGCAGGTCACCGCGCTCAGTGATGGCGCGCACCTTGCTCTCGATCTGCTCGTCGGTGAGAACGTCGACGCGAGAGATCAGATCCCCGAGGTGACGTGGATGCATCGCCCATGCTACAGCCGTGAGTTCGCGCGCAAACCGGTTCATGCCTCATCCTCCTCTTCGACCTGATCCATCATGTCGCCATCGTCCGGCTCTTCATCACCGCCCGGTGCACGTGGAGATTGACCGAACACAGGAGGCGCAGAACTCTTTCGCGCCGTCGCTGGATCATGCGGCCCGATCTGGAGCATCCCGCGGGTCTCTTCCTCGAGTGCGTCGTCCGGCGTGATAACGCGAGCCGACACGCCCTTGTAGGTCAAGCTCAGAACCTTCTCGATGTCGCGCGTCGGGAGGTTGTATGCCATGAGCGTCGGCAGCGGAGTGCCAACGCCATAGTTCGCCTCGACGATGCGGCGCACCGGCGACCATCCGTCCACGCCGAGGTTGAACGATCGGGCAAGCAGTTTGGCCCACCCTACCGTGGCGAGGTGATACTGACCAGCTGCGGTGTTCGCGAGAGCGTACGACCCTGGTCCGGTGAGTCCAAGTCGAGTGAATCCTGCCGTGACGTTGACGGCGATGTCCGTCTTGAACGCCTCGATGGCGATGTTCAGATTCCCGATGTCGTTCTCGCCAGCGCCGCTCCACTCGATCTTGTAGCCGCCCGGGAGGACCATGGCGCCCTTGGCCATGGTGCGCATGTTCTCCAGGAGCTCTTCGATCGCGTCGATCTCCTCCGATCCGTACTCGACGTTCTCGGACGCGATGGCGACCGGGTTACCGACGGCTGTCCGCTCGAGACCAATGGCGCGAAACAGTTCGGCCGCATCGAGAAGCTTCCACGGACCGTAGGCGCTGCGCAGGATCGGGAAGCCGGTGAACTCAGCTCCGCGCTGACCGATGGTGAGACGGACGATTCTGTCTGCTTTGATCGGTCGGGGCCCCGGCTTCTCAACATCGCTGTACGGCTGCCACTGCTCGATCCAATCGACCTCGGTCGGCTTCTCAGCGTTCTGGTACCATCGCTGGATCGTGTTGTTGGGGACCTCGGCGATGTCGATCGGAACGAGAGCAGCAGCTGGTCTTGGGTGAGACGGGAAACGGTCAGCAGAAATCGGACGGTTGTCGTCGAGCATCTCCGAGGCCGAGAAGCCATCCTTCGCGCCGTCACCGATCATCCTCTCGACGATGGAGTCCCACGGCAAGTTCTCGCAGAACGCATGCGTGCAGAAGTCGGCCACCTCCCTGTCACGAGGTGCCTTGCTCGCCGACTTGAATCTCCAGTCAGCGGCAGTGAGAGGATTCGTCACGTACGCAACGGATTGGCGCACGTGAGGATTGCGCATCATCTTCGCGCTGATCCCGTCGACGCCGAACGATCCGTACCACTTGTCTCCCTTGGTCTCGCGGTTCGTGTCGTATCCGTCGATGAATCCGCCGACTATCGTGGATCCAGATCCGCTGCTGCGCCGGCGCTTCGGTTTGTCGAAGCGCGCCGATTCGACCGGAGGCAAATCACTCGACGCAATGTAGCCGGCTGCCGGTGAACCAACGGCAGCCAGGACAGTGCTTGCGAGGAAGTTCGACATCCATTTAGTTGTGCCACGAGCTGACCGAATCGCGCAAACGGAAAACGCTCAGTGTATTATTTTCGCAAGAACAAGGGAAAAGAAGGTGGAAAATTACCAACCGTCAGGACCTAGCCTCATCTTGCCAATCCGTCGCGTACCGCCTTTGAGTGCACTTGTTGCCAGTCGCTTCGCCACCTGTTCCTTGGTGACAGGACCACGACCTCCGAAGCGTTGTTCCTTCTTGATGAGGTAGCAGATGTCGGCGATCGATTGCGTGATGTCCTTGTGCATGATGCGACGATTGCGGTCCACAACTCTCGGTCGACCGTCGCCTTGCTTCGGGACAAGCAGGGTCACGCCTTTGATCTCGTCGAGTATCGCCTGCGAATGCTGGAGTGCGATCGTCTTCTCGGCGATGCGTGCCCTGAATAGATCCCAACCAACATCACCGTCCTCTTCGGTCCCGGTCCATGGCTCGAGCCTTCGGCACCAAGCCTCTTGTCCATTCTTCAGCTTGCGATAGAGCTCGACCGGCCAGGCTTCCTCGATGTCACGATTCTTCTTGCGTCGAGGTGCGCCAGTCTTTCGGTCCATCACGAACTTGACGAGATTCGGAAAGAACGGAAGCACGTTCCGCAGATATTCCTCGACTACCTCCGGCTTGATGCGCTTCCAATTCGCGTGGTCTCCGTGGCCCGGCCACCAGAACATGAGATGGCTGAGATAGACGTACTCCCAAAGACCGGCTCCTTCGACCGTGTCGTCTTCGGAGATGATGACCAGCGATGTCTTCTCGACCGTCAACGACGTGTCGAGGAACGCAATCGAGCGCCGAGAGCAGACGCTTTCCTCGTTCCGGATCTTGCGGTCCATGCGCAAACGAACGTCTGCCTCGTTCATGAAGTCTTCACCGGACCGTGTCCACTTGTTGCCATACTCGGCAGCGATGTAGTCTCGCGTCGCAGGCAGCACGCCGAATACTTCTGTGATCGCCGAGGTGACCTTCTCGGACTTGCGAGGATTCAACGTTCCAGCGTACGAGTCCGATGTGAACAGGTGGTAGTTGCGATGCGGGTTTGCTTTGAGGTGTTCGACGAGCTGGTAGAAGAAATCGCGATCGTCGTCCGAGACGATGCCTGCTGCGCTTGTCAGGATGATGCGCGGCCACCACGGAGCGAGCCTGCGACCGCACGCATTGCACTCGTTCGGATACTCACCACCCATCGCCTCGACATCCTCTGGTGTGAGCTGCACGTGACCGGCAGGACACTCGACACCATGCATCGCGTTGGTCGAAGGCAAGAGAGCAGACACAGTGCGAGCAGGAATGTCTCGAGCCTCGTCGAACAGGATGTGAGTCCGGCGTCCCCCGGTGCCTGACCTGAATGACGCGCTCAACACCTCGAAGCGAGAGTGCGTCGACAAGGCGTCGAGCACGGGCGGTGTGTTGTGGATCTTGGTCCGCTTATGGTGGCTCAGAGCTTTGGACTGCTTGATCGCAGTCTCCCAGTTCTCGCGGAAGATCCGAGTTCCTTGGTCCTCGCTCGCCCAGAGACCTGACATCCACTTGTTCTTCTGGGTGTAAAGCGTAGCCAGCGAATAGGCTGCAAGGTTGGTCGTCTTGCCGTCGCCGCGGTCGAGATTGAGCACCGTGACAAGGATTGGTTCTGCCGACAGACCTGAGCATCGGGTCGCGCCGTCCCTGCCCTCGACGCGTTGCTTGCACTTCAGCGTTGTGTTGTCGGCAGGATGATCGATGATCTCACCGACACGGGCGAGGCACGAATCGCATGGCTCCTCGTCATCATGGCGCCACAGCTTCCAACCGTCAGCTGGGCGCCAGAACTCGTCACGGATCCACTCGCGACCCTTGAGCCTCCACTTGACGCCCTCCTTGGTCTTGAGGTGCTTCTCAGCGAAGGCGATCTTCTCGTCGACGACTGTCACTGGATTTCCTTCAAGGCTTTTCGAGCTCGACCAACGCGTCCGCAATCAGGGACACGCGACGTATCAGCAATCTCTCGCAGCGCTGCGATGGCGATGTCCAATCGCTTCCTCGACACCAACCACGTGAAGATCTTCATTTGACACCCATCGGTGAGACGTTGATGCCAGCTCGAGCGAACAGATCGATCGCGTCGCGCTTGCGATAGTCCTGCGCATAGTAGACCGTGCGCACGCCACCGAGGTTGATGAGACGCTTGGCGCACATGACGCACGGGAGGTGGGTGCAGAAGACGAGCTTCGGGGTCTCGCGCGGAGCGTCGCAGTTGATGACCGCGTTCTCCTCCGAGTGCAGACATCCGCAGTTGCCTGGCTCCTCTCGGTCGCACTCATTCGGCAGACCCGAGGCGTTGCCGTTGTAGCCGACCGCGAGCACCTTGCGGAAGTCGACCGACGTGATCACGGTGCCGACCTGGAGGCGCTTGCATGTCGAGCGACGAGCGAACTCGTGGGCCATGCGCATGTAGATCTCGCGGAAGCTTGGGCGCCCAGTGTTTGTGCGTTCCGCCTTCACTCGATCGCGACCATGTTGGGTGAACATACGTTCGGCTCCATCGTCGAGAAGCGTCTGCACGTCGAAGTTCATCGGCTCCTTGTCATCCTCTGCACGCTTTCTGTCACTCTCCGCCCGGCGAGCTCGCTCTAGGCAACCAGGACATGGATCGATCATGGGATCGTATCCTTGCAGTCCACAAATGTGCTCGAACATCACAACTCCCATTTCACGATGATGGTATTCCACCATAAACGATCTCCGTCCCATGGAACCACATCGACCTCGAAACCAAGTCCACGCAGGCATTCGGCTAACTTGTCGGCGTCATCACCTCTGAATCCGTCGAATGTGCACCTGTGATTTCCTCGTGATGCCTCTGACCGAATCTTCTTCCAGATCCATGAACTGACTTCGTATTTTTCCTCACGCACTTTGACGGTATCTGCGATCTTCTTCGCTTCTTCTGCGTTGATCACCCAAGACATCACAACTCCTCCAGCTCGTCTTCGACATCGACGCCATCGGCCAACGAAAGCTGAATCACCAAGCGTCTGAACTCGCCACGCAGGCTCGGAAGCGTCTTGAGCTCTTCACCGCGAGCTCGGCCCATGAGCTTTTCCATGGTGAGTCGGTAGACGTGCTCGTACAGCATCGCGGTCTGTCGGCACAAGTCGGCCCGAACGTTCTCGTCCATCTTGCGGCGCTGACTCGAAGCGTGAATGTAGGACAGGGTTCGGACGTGGATCCTCTTCTCGATCGCCTCGAGTGAGTCGACCGTGCCTGGCCTCGGAGGCTGCACAGGTTCCTTCAGCGGTCGCCCGCGTCCGCGCTTCGGTTGGTCATTCTGTTTCTGCATCTGAACTCACCTTGGAATGAAACTCGTCCCACGTGACGACTTTGCACTCTCTGTAAACATCGTGCACGTGTCGGAAATAATTCTGCACGGCATTGCTCATGCGCGGTCTTTTCTCCGACCAGTCAACTGGTGCACTTGCGATCATCTTTGCGAATGCCTCACATTCATCATATGATGTCACTCCGTAGTCGTTTCCGAGAAGCTTCAATCCACTCGGGATGTGGTCAAGAATGAAGCTCTCCATCATCGTGCCTTCTCCGGCAGGATGATATGCAGGCCTCGGCCTGATCGCGAAATGATTGCAGACACGATTAGCAACCTGGTACATACGAGCGACAACTTGGTTTGGTTTGATCCGGATGCCCTGTTCAAGATCATAGATTTGATCCGCGGTTGGAGATGCTATAGGTGCCATGATCAGTCCTCCTGGCTAGCTGTGAGAACGGACGCAATCAATCGCGCAATTGCGTTCCTGATCCTGCGACCTCGACTCCTGTCCTGACGCGAGATCATCTCGATCGTCTCCATGATGACGGCGACCAGCTCGATCGTGTCCATCATGGCGAGTCGATTCGCTATGCGCTCGAGCTCCACGTGAGGTGGAAGTGGCGGTGGTCGCGGCGGTGGGAATTCTGATATCATGATCAATTCTCCTGGTTTGCATGTGTCGTGCCAATTTTTGACCGGTTTTGGCGCAGAGATTTGCGACGTGAG
>Ga0315534_1000193_pt1 | contig 39074 bp, 31 predicted proteins | sample SalMarSW160240MG_FD_203094 | JGI IMG/M metagenome (GOLD analysis project Ga0315534, IMG submission 203094) | Salt marsh sediment microbial communities from the Plum Island Ecosystem LTER, Massachusetts, United States - Salt Marsh Sediment SW1602-40 ... | reverse complement strand
CAAGACCATTCATTCTGGAAAAATAAGCACCCATTGCTCCTGCGCCAAGGATTGCTACTTTTTTGATTTCTCGCATTTATTATTCCTTTTTCCATTTTAAAGAAAAGATATCTTCTTTTTTGTTCTTTTTTGATCTATTTTCATATTATAGCACACTGCTGGCCAATTTTGATCAACCATGTACAGGTTTTGCTCAACTGTGACCATGGAATACAGCAACATAGCCATACGGCATGGCGCATGATTAAACGTTTGGTATCCACACCTTTAACTCAGTCAGCGCGGTTGATGAGGTTAGATACGTGTCTTCATGTACCTGGAATCTGTGCTGTATCTGTTCAAGCAGCCTGTGTAGCGACCATAACTCGACTTTATCTTTCCGCATGGACGGATTGTCAGAAACGTGCCCCCACATGTGCTGTAATGCATTCCGAAGGCCCCCAACAGTAGGGGGCTTTCTCAGCAGTTCAGTAAGAAGCTTTGCCAATTCAGAAAAGTTCTCATGAGCCTTCAAACTTGAGACGGCCTTGCCCAAATCTCTGTATAGGTTTACATCGCGGGCAAGAACAGAGTATTTATGTTGGCCCCATAACTGCTGTGCATTTTTTGGCAAAGGGATACGGCCCTGTTTCTTATGGCGGTACTTGGCTTCGAGTAGTTCAAACTGCCGGAAGGGCTCATCAATATATCTTTCAGGCCATAGGCCGTTTTTAGCGCGGAGTCTTACGGGTGACTGTTCAACGTAGCCTCTCAGGGACATTTCAGCCGAAAGAAGCTGATGACGTTTCCCGAGCGCCCATCCATAACCAATCCAGCGAACTGTTTCCGGATGCCTGGAATAACCTTTTTTCCTGTTTACAAGTATCGATACGATTCCATGGAGTTCACGATGCTCGCCAAGGAGGCTCTGTCGATTCAAGTAACCCGGGTTGATGTCCCAAACTCGCATATAGACCGTCTTCGTGTGAGTGCCTTGCCCACTGGTGCCGGTGCTTTTTCACCCGCTTTACCGGCCCCTTTATTAAACTTGTGCTTAAAAAAACTAGGTTTGCTGAGTCAGCGCCGCTACAATGCTTTCTGTCACCCGGAATGACTTATTATATGCTTTTTTGTCACTTCGATACAACAAACTCCAAACGTTTCATCCCGGTATTAATTTTACCCTCTTGGTCAGGGGGATTTATCTGAAGATACTTTTCAGTTATTGAACTAATGAATTTTTCTCGTAATTCTATGGGGATACAATGGATATATGGCAACCATGTGGTACGAAACCATCCTTTAAATTTTTCTTCATTTTCGTGAATCATACTTTTTTTCTTGAGTTCCAGGCTAGCAATAATAAATCCTGCATTTTGGAGCAAAGGCTCGTATTCTTCCGGTGAATAGAAACCATATGGAAAGGAAAAATTTATAAAATATCTTTTCCATTCATCTTTTTTCATAATTTCATTAACGGCCTCGATAACCTGAGATGCATTGCCTTTGCCTCCCATCTGGATAACAACCCGTCCACTTTTTTTTAGAGATCGATATATTCCTTTCAGGACAGGCCTGTGGTCAAGCACCCAGTGAAGAACTGCATTGGAAAAAATAACGTCAAATTCCTGACAGAATGACAATTCTCTCGCGTCCTGCTTGAGAAATGAAAGATTCGGGTGTGTGCTATTGGGAAATTTTTCCTTAGCGAGAGAAATCATTTCCGCAGAGTTATCAATGCCCACCACAGTGCCTGCTTTAAGACAAGATGCTATTTCGGCGGTGATTTTGCCATCGCCGCAACCAATATCGAGTAAAGATTCACTGCCCCTCAAGTTGATCCTGGAGATTAATTCCTTAGCCCATTTCTGTTGAGCGTTTGAATGTTTAGCATAATCACTCGCATCCCAATGGAATTTCATTCCTTTTGTTCTCTTTTCATTATTCTTATAAATATTGGAGTTAGACGCCTAACGTGTGTTTCAGGGGTCGGACCGTCACCCTTTGGAATAAAAAACGCCGTTTCCGACAAATTATTTTCTGATGAAATTGATTGCATTAACTCATCAGGCAACCATTTTTTTAGTGGACAAATAGCTGCCGGGTTGCCTTCAAATAATTTCGATGCAAATGCATCTATCTGGTATAGTGATAGTTCCATTCTTTTTCCTTAAAGAATATAAGGTTGCGTTGAGCTGGGAGGCTACGTTGCCTCCGAATCAGCTCGAATACGTTGCCAAGTATAAAAAGGCTATTTCCTGAAAAAAACATTGTCAAGTGGAATTAGCTTCCGACGGTAATCTTCTATTTATAATCTTCTACGAAATCCACGACATCTACCGCTTCACAAAAGCCGGCAACTTTATCTCCTGCGCACGGCTGGTGAAGTGTGCTCACATGTCAGCAGACAAGCGCAGAACATGTATACCTGCGGTATATAATAATGGGTGATTGTAACATAATAAGCCAGTTGAACATGAAAAATCTGAATCACAAATGCCAAGCCTACGAGCAACAGCGGCTGCAGCTGTGCTACTACAACCGGTTTACATAAAACTTTATAGAATAATTCAATTTATGTCAAGATTTAGAAAAATTACTTGACATAGCTCAGAGTATTGCAGCCTAATTATTAAAATAGTATTATTATTTTATGGAAGTTTAATTGGAAAATATTTATGTTACAGGCATTTCAAGCTTATTTATCATACGTGGGACGAACTGGAAGGCGAGACCCGTACATCGCTTCGCCTGAATGAGTGTATGAGTCTCCGAATAAAGGATGTTGACCTGGAGCAGAATATGGTTATTGTTAGGTCAGGAAAAGGAGATGAAGGCAGGAGAACGGTCTTGCCGGATAGGCGAAAAATGATTTAATTCATTAAGAATATTGTATAATAGAAAAACACTATTCAGGAAAAAACGATGCGTAATTCCGGATTCATTCAGAAGGTCTATGAAAAGATAGACAAACTCGATCATACGAAGATAAGGGGTATCATTGCCAAGCTTTCAACCGAGAAGGAGTTGTATAAGCTGGTATTCGACTCCATGATCGAGGGTGTTATCGTAACCAACAGCGAGGGAAAGGTGCTTCTCATCAACCGTGCGATGGAGGAGTTTATTTCTGTTCCAAAAGGACGGTTGTACTCTCAGGATATCTCCGACTGGCATTTCGATCCGGAGATCAGGGGTGTTCTCGACAGTGCGCTTTCCAGTAAAGAAAAGGTGCTCGAGAGGGAGATCCATCTGAACAGGACGGACAAGACTTTTTCAATGAGTGTGCTGCCGCTTTTGAGCAACGGTGAACCTGAAGGGCATATCATCATATTCGTCGATATCACGGAGAAAAAAACTAAGGAGATTCAGCTCCGACAGGCGGAGAGCCTCGCTGCATTGACTACTCTGTCCGCCGGAGTCGCCCATGAAATCAAGAATCCGCTCACCTCGATCGATATACATATACAGCTTTTAAAAAAGGAGATAGCGAAACTCGATGAAGAGCAGTCGAGGGATATGAAGAACCTGCTTGTCATTGTCAAGGAAGAGATCGATCGTCTAAACTCAATTGTTCAGGATTTTCTCTTTGCGGTACGGCCTATGAGTATGAGCTTTGAGCGTGAGGATATTAATGCGATTATCGAGGAGCTCGCGGAGTTTCTCAAATATGAGCTGATAGAAAAGGAGATCAAACTCGTGCTCGAGCTTGAAAAGGACCTTCCTCTCGTAATAGTGGATCAGAAGTATCTGAAACAGGCTCTGTTGAATATCATAAAAAACTCTATTGAAGCGATACAGAAAAATGGTGAGATACGCATAAATACACAGGTCAACAGTGACGATGATGTTGTTGTTCAGGTGTTTGACAACGGAGGGGGCATTTCCGAAAGTAACATCGGGAAGATATTCGAACCCTATTTCACCACGCGAAAGTTCGGAACCGGCCTCGGACTCGTTATCGTATACAAGATAATCAAAGAGTTCGGCGGAGATATAAAGGTTAAAAGTGAGGAGGGCAGGGGTACAGTTTTCACCATAACGCTGCCGGTTCTCGAGAAGAAGAAAAAGCTACTGACCTATGAGGAGAGAGATGAAAGCCAGGCTGTTAATCGTTGATGATGAAAAACATATTCGTGAGGGGCTCGAAAAGGCGCTCAGGCCGGAAGGCTTCGATGTTGTCCTTGCCTCCGACGGGCAGGAAGCGCTCGAAAAACTCGAAGGAAATGATATAGACCTGATAATCTCTGATCTGAAGATGCCACGCTTATCGGGCGAGGAGCTCATAAAAGAGATACAGGGACTTTATCCCAATGTGCCAATAATCATTCTGACAGGACACGGAACGATAGAGAATGCAGTGGAAGCGATGCGGACTGGAGCCTATGATTTTCTCACCAAACCGCTTAATATCGACAAACTCTCTCTTATTGTAAAGCGGGCTCTGGAAAATTCATCGCTCAAACAGCAGAATGTCGAGTTGCTCAAGCAGCTTGGAAAGAAATACTCCTACGAAAATATAATCGGAAAGAGCGCGCCGATGAAGAAGGTGTTCGAGATCATCGAGCTCGTTGCTCCTTCCCGTGCGAATGTTCTGATATACGGCGAGAGCGGGACAGGGAAGGAGATGATTGCGGACGCCATTCATCACAACAGTCCGAGGAGAGACAAGCCCTATATAAAAGTCCACTGTGCGGCGCTTCCGGAAACCCTGCTGGAAAGCGAGCTCTTCGGACATGAAAGGGGAGCGTTCACCGGTGCTGTTTCGAGAAAAAGGGGGCGGTTCGAGCTTGCAAATCTCGGGTCCATCTTTCTCGATGAAATCGGTGAAATCAGCCTGCAGATGCAGGTGAAGCTGCTTCGAGTCATTCAGCAGCGTGAATTCGAGCGTGTCGGAGGAGAGGAGCCTATCAAGGTCGATGTACGGATTATTTCAGCGACAAACAAGAACCTGAAAGAGGAAATTGCGGAAGGAAATTTCAGGGAGGACCTCTACTATCGGCTCGACGTGGTGTCGATACTGGTGCCGCCGCTTAGAGAACGCAGGGATGATATCCCGCTTATGGTTCACAAATTCATGGAAGAATTCGCAAAGGAAAACAACAAGGAAATTGAGGGCATCACCAACGGCGCACTGCAGGCCTTGATGGGATACCGATGGCCGGGGAATGTCCGGGAATTGAGGAATGTAATCGAGAGTATCGTGGTGCTGACAAAAAGAAAAACCATTTCCGAAGAGGATCTTCCGCCGTATATTCTTGATAAGGATGAGCAGTCCGCTCTGAAGGTGCTGGCGGGAATGAGTCTCGCAGAGACGGAGAAGCGGTATATACTGTTTACACTGCAGAACGCGGGAGGAAACAAGACAAAGGCCTCGGAAATTCTGAAAATTGGGCGGAAAACTCTGCACAGAAAGCTCGCGGAATATGGAATTGCTTGAAAATCGTGTTATATGTATACAGTTTTATGCGAAAATTGTAATATAGTATCATTTTGACACAAATATTTCCGAACAATAAAAAGCGGTAAACGTGTTATTATTATTTCTTATATATTAATCATTTAAACCATCCTATTTTTCCTTTCGTGGTATGATAATTGCAGTATTATTGGGAAGAACTCAATAATGCCCGTTTTAAAAATCAATAAAAGTATTGTACGGCCAAAAGGGAGGAAATTCTATTGTCAGTTGAGAGACAGTATGCAGATTTCGGCTCGAGTCTCGATGTAAGCTCGCTGTCGGTTTATTTGCGGGAGATCAACAAAATACCTCTTCTTACCAGGGATGAGGAAGTTCATCTTGCGCAAGATGCGAGGGACGGCAGCCAGGATGCGAAGGACAAGCTTATTCAGGCGAATCTTCGGTTCGTGGTGAACGTGGCGAAGAAGTATCAGAACCAGGGCCTAACCCTAAGCGATCTGATCAGTGAGGGAAATCTCGGCCTTATTACCGCGGTCGATAAGTTCGACGTCGATAAAGGATATCATTTTATCTCATATGCGGTGTGGTGGATCAAGCAGTCAATTTTAAAGGCGATTTGCGAGAAGTCCAGGATGATCCGTCTTCCGCTCAACAGGGCTAATGAGCTTCTGCAGATAGAAAAAGTGAAGAGAGAGATCAGCAGCAATAAGGACGGTGAAGCCGATATCGACGAAATCGCGGATTTTCTCGATATGGACAAGAGCAGGATTACGGACCTTATCAATGCATCCAAGGAGTTTGTCTCTCTCGAGACACCACTTTCCTCAGACAAAGACGCAAATACCATATCGGACCTCATGGAAGATACCAAAGGCGCAGACCCGGAAGAGGTCCTTATTGACAGAACGTTGCAGGAATCGATTGAGCAGGTCCTGTCGACCCTTACAGCAAAGGAATCGGATGTTATTAAGTACCGGTTCGGACTCAATGGGGAGCGGCCGCACTCTCTGAAGGAGATCGGTGATAAGTACAATCTGACCAAGGAACGTATCAGGCAGATTGAAAAGAAGGCTATAAGCAGGCTGCGGCATCCTTCACGTAGCCAGAAACTGAAAAGCTATGTGAGAGATTGAAGAAGCAACGAAAAAGCCAGTAAGCGTTTAAAAGCGGCGTTGGCCGCTTCGCGGCCGAGTATCAAAACGTAACGTGCTCGAAGTTACTTAGAAGACGATACAAAGCCCCCGAAAGGGGGCTTTTTTTAAAATTTTGGGATGAGCGGAATGAGGTTTGATCCGCTGATGTAGCCTCGTGTCAGTTAGAACAGATTGAGCTGGCCGTCAACCTTTTGCTGCCTGCGGTTGAAGGTAATTTTGTTCTTTTCGAACAGCTCGTCCTCGATGGCATCTATAAAGGGACTTCTTTTAAGATGCAGCTCTCTGCCGAACAGGCGGCGTTTATTTGCATGGCTGAGGAAGAGGAATTTTTTCGCCCTCGTCATTCCCACATAGAGAAGTCTCTTCTCCTCATCCGGGTTGCTTTCCTGGCTACTGAATATTGAATAAGGGAGAAGGCCGTCCTCACATCCAATAATTATCACGCATTGGAACTCGAGTCCCTTTGCGGCGTGAAGGGTCAGGATGGAGACTCTCTCTGAATTTTTTCGATACAGGTCAGAGCCCTCCACCAGGTCGGTGAACTGAAAAAAGGCGTCGAAGTCATTTTTGAACTCCCCGCACAGGTCGTAGAGCAGGGTAAAAACCTGCCGGTTTTGTTTTACAGGCGTTTTGGAATAAAGATCAGCCGTACGGGAGGCTGCTTTCTGCACAGAGCTGCCCGGTTCGAACAGGTCGGTAAGTTGGTCTGCTTCTTTGAGTATACCTCGTTTTTTGAGGCGTTTCTGAAGCAGGGGTTGTTCCGGGTGCACTGCGAGCTTCAACAGATCGATTACGGAGCGAATCGGTTCTTCCCGGTAGAAGGGTACGTTTTTCACACTCTGAAAAGGTATGCTGTGGTTGTTGAAAGCAATCTCCACCTCCTTCATCTGCTCTTTGATCCTGCAGAGCACCGCAAAATCTGAGAGGCTTTCAATCTCTCTTTCTCCCTTCCCCTGAGAAATACTGCTGTCCATGGAAAAGAAACGAAGCCCTCCAATCATCCGTTCAACGGTTCGCGCAGCCCATTCCGCCTCACTCCGGTCTGAGTTGTGCTCGACAATATGCAGCTTTACCCCGGTGTCCACGCCATTGAGAAGACGCTTGCTTTTGCCTCTTTTTTGTAGTATAGACGTGGATGCACCGAGTATAAAATCGGAGCATCGATAGCTGGTTTTAAGATTGTAAAGGACTGCGTCCGGGTAATCCTGCATGAAACGGTGTATAAGCCCTGCGTCAGCTCCTCTGAAACCATATATTGCCTGATCGGGATCACCGATTACAAAAAGATTTGAACCGGTGAAGGGCATGAGCATCCGTATCAACCGGTACTGTGCACAGTTTATGTCCTGGTACTCATCAACGAGCATCCAGCGGTATTTTTGCCGGTACGCTGAAAGGATTTCAGCATCGCTGTTGAAGAGCAGCACGGCAAGGGAGACGAGATCGTCAAAATCGAAGGCATTATACTCCCTCAGCAGCTCCTCGTACCGGGAATACACGCGTGCAGCGGTTTTATCCTTCATATAATCCGGCAGAAGGAGGTTTCTTTTCGCCTTCGCAATTGCGAAGGAAATATCTGAAATTTCCTTTTTGTCTGCCGCTTGGGCGATGAGCTCTTTCCTGCCGTCTTCATCGAGAATGGTTAACGGCATTGATCTGCCTGTTTTTCCGATATTCCTGCTTACAATATCCAGGCCGATAGAATGAAACGTACATATTTCGGGGGAAGAACCGCCATCAAGCAGCACAACGAGACGCCGTTTCATTTCATCACATGCCCTGTTAGTAAATGTAACAGCAAGAATTGATTCTGGGTCGGTGCCGTTCTGGATAAGGCGGGCTATCCTTCCCGTGAGCACCCTTGTTTTACCCGTTCCGGGCCCAGCGATGATCAGCGCGGGGCCGGTTTTGTGCTGCACTGCCTCAAGCTGCTGCGGGTCGAGGCCAGGGAACATACGATCGATTGCTTTTTTATTTTCAGGTTGTTCTTTTCCAAAAATCTCTCTGGCCACTTCTTCTTTACCACTTGCCGTTTCGTGTGCATACTGGTCAAAGATAGAATCCCCGTCAACATCACTCCCATAGTGAAAAGTTGGCGCATCCGGATTATTATCCGGGTCCGGCTCCCCTGTTTCTGCAGTTGTATCCTGTAAACGTTTGGAAAGGGCTGCCGTTGGAGGTATCTCCTGTGAAAACAGCAGATGTTCAGGTGTAAATGATTTGCCCTTGGCCTTCCCGAATACCTGTATTTTTCCGAATTCTCCGTCATAACCCTCCGAAATAAACACATCCCCCGCGCGCATGCGTCCTATTCCTTCAGCAAGCAGATCCCCACCGAACGATCGAATGTCATCGACAGGAATATAGAGAAGAATCCCAAGTTCCGGGCCTCCCCGGTACATGAGGGAATCATACATGGTCTGAATCTTTTTTGATCCGGGGCCGACACCGGTTATTTCAGACAGTATCTCCTTGAGCGGTATCAGTGAGTAAAAGGGCGTTTTATCCCCGCCCGGTTCTCTTCTATCTGCGAGCTGAACAACGCGGCTCATTACCCCGACCGTCATCCTCTTGCCGCACACGGGGCATTTGAATCCCGTTTCCAGAGATTCGGACGGGGACATTCTTACCCCGCATTTTCTATGCCCATCGTAATGGTACTTTCCCTCCTGCGGAAAGAATTCAACGGTCCCTTTGAATCCCCGGCCTTTCTCCTTCATTGCACCGATTATTGCGTCATAGTTCAAAGCGGTGTCGAACAGGTTTGCCTCGCGGCCGAGCTTTTCCGGTGAATGGGCGTCGGAGTTGGAAACGAGCGTATACCTGTCGAGAAAACTGCACAGCCGGTTCATGGGCGGGTCGGATGAGAGTCCGGTTTCAACCGCATGGATATGGTTGGAGAGATCACCGTAACATTCCTCGATTGAATCGAACCCAGATTGAGCCCCAAGTGCGGAGAACCATGGTGTCCAGATATGGGATGGGACAAAGAAGCATTGTTCTGAGCTTTCGAGTGCGATTTCGAGCATGTCACGAGAATCTAGTCCGAGTATTGGTCTGCCGTCGGACGTTATGTTGCCGATATTACCCAGTCTACCCTGTATCTTTTTTACGGTTGAAAAATCCGGTGCAAATATAAGGTTGTGCACCTTACGAACCCTGTCTCCCTTTTTATAGATGCTGCTGATCTCAGCGGTAAGAAGAAAGCGGACATCATGTTCGGGCAGGTGCACATCGGCCCGCCTTCTGTACTCTGATTTGAGAGCATAGAGTCCCGGCTCTGCAGGATACAGCTTTCCCTCGAGCTCGGCAAGCCATCCCGGATGAGTGAAATCCCCGGTTCCGACTGCTGTGATGCCCTTTATCCGGGCCCAGTAGTCGATATATTCGGGAGTGAGTTTTTTACTCGTTGCAATCGAGTAATGGGAATGTATATGAAAATCACCGATAAATCGCACGGATTGTCCCTGGTTGGAATAAAATGAAAATCCCCCATATTAATAAAAAGTCCGGATAATACCTGAGGCTGACAGCTGTTATTCGTAATCCCACTCGACCATTGTATCGATTTTCGCTCTGTCTGATGCCCTGATCTCGGTCTTCTTGGAGCCCATCTCCAGATAGGCGTATTTATTCTTGAAAGAGTTTTTCTTCTTTACGGCGCTCAGGTAGTACACCTTCGCATCCTCGTAGTTGCCGAGTTTGTACATTGCCTTGGCGATATTGATGAGGATGAGAGCGTTGTCGCTGTAATCGAGCGCCTTTTTATAGTAGCTGAGCGCCTGTTCGTATTGACCCGTCAGGTAGTATACATTGCCGATATTGTTATAGGCAGAGAAGTATCTTCTGTCAAGGGTCACGGCCTTTTGCAGGTTCTTCAAGGCTTCTTTATATTTGCCGTACCGGGCGTAGGTAACACCTAATTTATTGTAGAGTTTTGCACTTTTGGGGTTTGTGCTCATTTCATTCTGTATGGCGGCAATCTTCTGTTCCATTTCGCTTCCGACCAGGTTTTTGATGTCCTTTTCGTAGAGTTCGGCCATTTGTCCCTTTCCGGGGACGTCGGGCTCCCAGCCGAACTCTTCCAGTGTTACCGGTACGTACTCGTTCCAGGCTTCGGCGGAGAGGTAGAATCCAACCTCCTGATTGTTTGAAAGCGTGGCGTTCAGCTCCTTTGCGGCCTCCTTCCATGCCTGTACGAACGGTCCGCCTGCAAGAGTTATCTCGACCGGAACCCACACATTTTTATTCTTTTCGACGAAGAGGCTCCTGTCATCGGTAATCTCACGGTAGTCGTAGCGTGAGACACCTGTATCGAACATCATAAATATATGGCCGGGGATAGTTATAAGCGCTGTACTGATGCCGATGTTTTCAAGGAGTGAGCAGTACAGTGCAGTCATGTCGTCGCAATCGCCGGTTTTGAACCTGAGTGTTTCCCGTGGGTACTGGATGTAGTCAACGGCTTCCTTGTTCTCTGAAAACTTGGTAAAAGGTGTTTTCGGGTCCGGAACATAGGCCAGGCCGTAGCTGCCGAGCGAGTCGAACAGTTCGATGGCGGACTGGAGGTTCTGGTTGAGCACGTTTATCCTTTCATCCTGGTACTGCTGTATAACGCTTCTCGCAAACACTTTGACCGGGGTGTCCTTGGGCGTGATAAATGAGGCAAGCTTTCTCGTGTCGTCCCATGTCATTGCGTTCCTGTTGTACAGGTCAAAAGTGACATTTGCCTCTTTTGTGAAATCCCGCTCCGTTACCAGGTAGTTGACACTTACATTCGCAGAGAGCGGTGTGTCCTCCGTGACCGAGAGGACCTTGTTGTTAAAGAGGATGTTCAGGTCGATTTCGGCCGTTTCACCGGGTTTAATGATATCGACCGTTTTACTGGTGGTTGGAAAGTCCATGAAGTCCTTCACCATTACCGATGCCTTCACCTTTTTCACCTCTTTTTTCGATATATTGCTGATCTTGATAGTGCCGGCGGTATGGGTTTCGTAGTACTTATACAGGGCGGAAAAGAGAGGTTTGATCGTAATTTCCCCTATTTCTATGCTCCTGTCATAACCCCGCTCCTCCGGGTTTTTGCCGAAACGGTAGTTGACTGCCCCCAGAAAAGAGAGGGCGGGTGTCTTTTCATCTTTTGAAAGATAGTTGATATAGCTGACCGATGCGTTCATGTTGAAGTTATAGGTTATCACGAAGTCGAGGCCGACCGCCCCCTTTATATACGGATTGCTCGCCTTTGCAACGAGCTCGTTTGCATTTTGGTTGACGAGCCTGTTGAAATAATAACCGCCTCCTGCGATTGTGTTGAGCTCGATAAACTTGAAGACAGGAATGTTGTAGGAGGCATTCACACCTATTCCGTAGAAGGAGGACAGCATATCTTTGTTCGTTTTCAGGCGAAATCCTGAAAAGGAAAACTCGGGCTGCAGGAGTAAGTTGTTGATGAGCTTCGGGTTGTAGTTCATAAAGATGTTTGCGTTTATTCCCCCATTCAGTACATCGGCCTGCGTGCCCATGGGCATTATATACCCTGCCCTTGCGCCGAGTGTGAGGGTATATGTCGGTGATACCTCCTTTGCGAGAAGTGTACCGGGGATAAGCAGTAAAAGGAGTACTGGAATGAATAGTAACGCGTATGTCATTTTCATTATTTTTCTCCGGACAGCGAAAATATTGAATACAAATTCAAACACCGGTTCAGCTCACCTGCGGCTGGTTGATAAAATGGTATCATACATCCTTGAAAATTCAAGCGGTATTGCGGGGGCATGAAAGAATTCAACGCTGTCGCCGACAGTGCTTCTCCAGAATACGACGCCTATTTAATGAAGCGACCTGTTCGGTACTCTTCAAAGGCCGTCCGCAGTTCTTCATCAGTGTTCATGACAATTGGGCCGCGCCACGCTATTGGTTCTCTAACCGGTTTTCCTGAAACAAGCAGAAAACGCACAGGGTCTTCTGCAGTAGATATACGAACCCCGTCGCCGTTTTCATACACGATGAGGTTCTCGGAACCGACGGGGTGAGTCATTTCCTCGCCGAAAAAAGCACTGCCGGTAAGTGTGTAGGTAAATACTGTATGTCCTGGTTCCACCAGATGTACGTACTCTGTGTTCGGGCCGATATTTATATCGAGGTACTGCGGGTCTGCGACTATATCTCGCACCGGTCCCTCAACACCGTTTGCCGAACCGCAGACAACACGTATTTCCACCCCGTTTTGCGCTGAATATACGGGAATTTCATCCGCCGCAACCTCCTGATAACGGGGGGCCATCATTTTGCTGCTCGAAGGGAGGTTTACCCAGAGTTGAAAACCCCAGAGCATGCCGTCTGCGGTTTTCGGCATTTCTTGATGAATGATGCCGCTTCCTGCAGTCATCCACTGAATGTCGCCGCTTTTTATAATTCCCCTGTTTCCCATACTATCCTGGTGCTCCACGCTCCCCTCGATCATATAGGTCACCGTTTCTATCCCCCTGTGCGGATGCCATGGGAACCCGGCAATATAGTCCTTGGGATTGTCAGAATGAAAATCATCAAGGAGCAGAAAAGGGTCGAGAATGGCTGTTTCGTGGTAACCGAAGGCCCGTTTCAGACGGACGCCCGCACCTTCGACAGTCGGTGTGCTTTTCATTATTTTTGAAATCGTCCTGCCGTTTTTCATAAAACGTTTTCCTCCCAATTTGGATTCTGATACCCGGTGTACTTATGGGTTTACCCATTAAAATACTTCTTCATCCGACCTGTATCCTTACTGAATAGGACCAATCAAAATGCAATTTGTATATTGATTCATCTGAACAGTAGCATGGCATCGGCGATCCCTATATTATGTAGCAGAATTTTATGACCAACTGGTTTATTATAATACAAAAGCCAATACATTCTACAGGTAAAAACCATACGGCAAGTGTTGGTTTCTATTTTTTAGGATTGACAGTTTACTTGCATATAAATTTAATGCATGCCAGCCTCCCGGGTACTATAAAATCAGGCCCGTATTAAGTGCCCTGGCCTGAAGCTTTCATGGTTCAACCTGTATGTCTTTACGCTATTTTCTTGGAAACCGTGTAGGCCTGTTAGTATTTTGTGTATTGACGGGTACGTGAATACGTGCAGAGATCATATATGTAACCGAAAGGGCCCCAAGTTTCTGATGAAGAATATACATTTCATAGGAGTAAGCGGTATCGGGGTCAGCGCAGTGGCCCGAATAGCGATGGAGTCCGGCATGTACATAAGCGGCTCTGCAATCGAGGAAAACGAGCTCACAGCCGGGCTTCAGAAGCGGGGAATGGCGTTTCACCTCGGGCATAAACCGGAATACCTCGGCAATCCGGATGCGGTTGTAAAGAGCGCCGCTGTTCCGGAAAGCAACCCGGAGGTGAAAGAGGCCAGAAAACGCGGAATCCCGGTCTACCTGTACTCTCAGTATCTTGGAATGCTTATGAGCGTACGGCAGGGAATAGCCGTAGCCGGGACTCACGGTAAAACAACGACAACTGCAATGCTTGCCAGGATATTTTCAGACGCAGGTTTAAACCCCGCTGTAGTGTGCGGAGGTGTAATGAGTGATTTTTCATCAAATGCTCTGCACGGCGGGGGTGAATACTTTATTGCTGAGGCGTGTGAGTTCAACCGCTCCTTCCTTCATCTGAAGAAGCGGTACTCGATTGTAACGAATATTGAACCTGACCACCTTGACTATTACCGCGATATTGATGATATAAAGACCGCCTTTGGTGATTTTCTATACAGCACAGACAGCAGGGGCTTTTCCGTTATAAATGGAGATGATCTGAATGTGACAGATATTTTGAAGGCTGAACCGGATGCAATAGGCCGCTGTATCAATGTGGGGGAAGCCGAATCGAACGAATTCAGAATCTCCCGTATCAGGAGTACAAACGGCCGTTACTCTTTCGACCTTACCGAAAACAGGCAAACTTTACTGTCGATTGATCTTTCGATGCCGGGGCGGTTCAACTGTATGAATGCAGCTCTTGCCTCTGTATGCTCATTCCGTATCGGGATTGATGCTGAGTGCATCTGTCAGGCACTCAAAACGTTTAAAGGTATTGAGAGAAGATTCGAGCTTCTGGGACAGATATACGGATGTCCCGTGTACAGTGATTATGCCCATCATCCAACGGAAATCAGGGTAACGATTGCAACATTGCGTCAGATGTACCCATCGAAGAAAATCATCACCGTCTTTCAACCCCACCAGTACTCTCGAACCCGGCTGCTGTTCGATGGATTCGTCAGCGCACTCAACACTGCCGACGGGATTCTGCTCACCGATATATACAGACAGCGCGACAATGAGCAGTATGCAGCCTCTGTTTCCGGAAGGGACCTTTATACGGGTCTGAAGAAGAGCAGGGGGGGGTCGGTGTGGTTCGTGGAGGAGAAGGAGGATATTCCCGGTTTTATCAAGCGGATGCAGTTCGGGGATGCAGTGCTTGTTTTTATGGGAGCGGGCGATATAGATGTTGTTGCACGAGATTGTGTTCGCCTTTTTTCATGATTCTCCGTATCTTCATGGAGGCAAGGGGGGGTGAGTCGTGAATATATGTGCTCATTGCGGTAAGGAGGTTGTTTTAAGCGGTAAAGTGATGCGGGAAAGTATTTGTCCGCACTGCAGGGCATATCTTCACAGCTGTACGAACTGTAAATTCTACAGCCCGGGCCGTCACAACGACTGTATGGAACCACAGGCTGAGTTCGTTGGTGACAAGCGAACCGCAAACTTCTGCGATTTTTTTGTATTCCGGGAGTCAGCAGCAAAGGGTTCGGACCGAATGCAAAAGAAGAAAAACGGGGCTCGCGACAGGTTCGACAAACTGTTCGGAGGATGATACAGACGCCTGTACGGACCTTTTGGAGTACCCATATAATCAGCCTGTTTGACCGGCGGCATAACAGGGGGTTAGATGTCTGAACTGAAAGTTAAAAACGCAATAATCAGTGTTTCTGATAAAACGGGCCTTGAGAAGCTGGCAAAGGGACTCCATGCGCAGGGTGTGCGTATATTTTCAACAGGCGGGACCTCTCGTGTGTTGACTGAAGCCGGTGTTCCGGTTACAAAGATCTCAGACTATACCGGATTCCCGGAAATATTAGACGGAAGAGTCAAAAGCCTCCATCCGAAGATACACGGCGGCATACTTGCCAGAAAGGATGACCCTGAACATCTGAAGCAGATGGAGAAAAACGGCATTATCCCTTTCGATCTGGTAGTGATCAATCTATATCCTTTCGAGGAAGTAATTAAAAAACCGGTTACAACCGTCGAAGAAGCAATAGAAAATATAGATATCGGCGGTCCGTCAATGCTCAGGTCATCCGCAAAGAATTACAAATATGTATGTGTTGTCCCGGATCCCGGGTACTATGATCAGGTGCTGAAAGAGCTTGAGGACAAGGGATCTATTTCCTATGCCACCAGGGCGCAGCTTGCCATGGCTGTGTTCGATAAAACTTCCTATTACGACGGTCTTATTGGAAGCTATATGCATAGCGAGATAGTACACAGGGGGGTGGATGTATTTCCTGATTCCGTGAGTTTTTATTTCAAAAAGAAGCAGGACTTGCGGTACGGAGAAAACCCCCATCAGCGTGCAGCCTTCTATACAAATCCTGATATCAGGGTAAGCGGTGTTGCGCAGGCTATCAAGCGTCAGGGAAAGGAGCTTTCCTTTAACAATATACTGGACATTGAGTCCGCTTTCGAGATTGTGAAGGAGTTTGACACACCGGCCTGCAGCGTAATCAAGCATACAAATCCGTGCGGGGCGGCATGTTCACACTCCCTTGTCCAAGCCTTCAAAGACGCCCATGCATGCGATCCGCTTTCTGCGTTTGGAAGCATAATTGGGTGCAACAGAAAAGTAGACGGCGACACTGCCCGTGCGATGCTGGCCGCAGGGTTCATGGAGTGTGTTATCGCCCCTGCATTCGATGAATCTGCAATGAAGGCTTTTTCTGTAAAAAAAAATCTCCGTATACTGCAGACCGGTCATTTCGTAAAGGAACATGAGGTTTACGACTACGATATGAAGAGGGTTATCGGCGGTGTGCTGATACAATCAAGAGATAGGCAAGATGTCTCGGGAGGGGAAATTGTCGCAGCGACTGTTAAGAAGGTAACCGAAGAGCAGCTCGATACTCTGCTATTCGCCTGGAAAATTGCAAAGTATGTTAAATCCAACGCGATCGTCCTTGCTCAGCCCTCGGATGCCGGCGTAAAAACGGTGGGGATAGGAGCCGGTCAGATGAGCAGGGTCGACGCAGCCTTTCTGGCCGTTTCTAAGGCGGGTGATAGGGCAAGCGGGGCTGTCCTTGCATCGGATGCTTTCTTTCCTAACCCGGATGCAATCGAGCTCATAGCGAAACACGGTATTACCGCAGTTATTCAACCCGGTGGTTCGATCCGGGATGATGATGTTGTTGCTGCATGCGACAGGGCAGGCATTGCAATGGTGTATGCAGGCATGAGACATTTCAGACATTGAGGGCTGCTGTACAGGATAGGAGTTGTATCCGCCGCTTTTTCTCTGCAGATAGGATGGTCTTTTTCAATGGAGTTCAGTTCTGAATACTGCGCAGAAAGAATTCTTGAGACTGGGTTTGAAGCCTTTTATGCCTTTAAGACAGCAAGAGATATGCTTCTCTATAGATACCCGCAAGAAATAAATATTGTAACCACTGCTGACTTGTCCCAGCTTTCACGGCTTTTTCCAGATTTGCAGTTCAGGAAAACGAGGCGAGAGCATGCCTTTCTCCGAAACTCCGGAACGCCTGTTTATTTCTTTGTTTTGGAATTTCCTTCGAACACGGTGCGTATCCCCGGCCTTCTGGAAAAACATAGTGAAATGTTTCTGAATGCGCTTGAACCGGAGCTCTTCACGATAAATGGTTTTTTCTATGACCTGGAAGCGCAGAAGTTTTATGATCCCCTCGGTTCGTTCACTCAGCTCAAGCAGGGGTATATCAGCACAATATACACTCCGTCCCATGCTGCAGAAATCGACCCCTCGATTGCTCTGAAAGTCGCGAAGATATACAGTGATACCGGTTTTAAAATTGACAGAGACCTCGTCTCTTTTCTGAGAAAGAGGCCTGGCTTGGACGTATATAGAAAAGGCAGTGAGGAAATTATCGAAGCCTTACTGGAAATACTCGTTTCAAAACGTTCATTTGATGCATTGTACTTGCTTGATGAATGGGGCGTGCTCGAGGTGCTCCTTCCCGAGGTGGCGAGTTTGAAAAATGTGGAACATGACAAAGATCATCACCCCGAAGGGGATGGGTTTCGACACACACTTAGATGCCTGCAGTGTGTCAAGAGACAGGATAAAAACCTTATGATGGCCGTTCTCCTTCACGACACTGGTAAAGCAAGCACATATAGCAGAAGAAACGGCAGTCCGTTTCCCAACCATGCGGGAGAGAGTAAAATGATAGCTCGGAAAGTATTGAGGCGTTTCAATTTTGATAACCGAGATATGGAGGAGATTCTTTTTCTTGTGGGAAACCACATGATTATCAGTGGTATACATAGCTTACCGGATAAAAGGCGAAGGGAAATATTTTCTTCACCGTACTTCCCCAATCTCCTCGAGCTCTACAGGGCGGATATCGAAAGTGGGTTTCATGCAATGCACGATTACTACAACGCAGCAAAGATGTACCGTTCGTTTATCAGGAAAAACAAGTTCTGGAAAGGTGTTATTCATTGATTTTCCTCCGACACCTTGAAAATCCTGTCTGAATGCACCGACCTCTGATGGAAACCGGGATAAGCCTTCGGACACTCGGTTTTGCTCTCTCAAAATAAAAAATTAGCGCAATCTCATTGGAAATGGTGAAATTTCCACATTATAATTGATATAATTCAGCGGCTGTAGAATGATGCTCGCGCCGCATTCTGTTAAAGCTTTATGTCACGGACAGCTTTACGTATTGTACATATGCTCGGTGAATTCAAAACAGCAGGAGCTTACTGGGAGAGAAGATTGTTTATGGACAAGAACGGTATTGCGATAAAGGAGTTTTCGATACTTATTGTCGATGATGATGAAGTTATTCTCAATGTAACAGGCAAATATCTTTCGGATACCGGGTATTCAACAGAAACGACGCTAAGCGGCATTCGGGCGTTGGAAAAGATCAGGCAGAAGAAGTACGATCTTGTTATTATCGATATCAGGCTGCCTGATATCAACGGCCTGCAGGTATTGAAAGAGATCAAACAGGTAAGCCTGGATACATCGGTTTTAATGATGACCGGGTATGCAAAAGTAGAAACTGCCGTTGAAGCGATGAAGTCGGGCGCCGATGATTATTTGCTCAAGCCCTTTAAATCCATGGATGTGCTCGGTATGGCTGTCAGGAGGATAAAAGAGTACCGGGACCTGCGGGAGGAGTGTTCATACCTCAAGGCGCAGCTTGACAGTGCAGTAAGCGACAGCAGGATCATCGGCAGAAGTAAAAAGATGGCCGAGATATATCAACTTATAAAGAAGGTGGCACCGCTCGGAAGCACGGTTCTCATCGAGGGTGAAAGCGGCACTGGCAAGGAACTTATCGCACGGGCGATGCACGAGAACAGCAATCGGGGGCATAAGCGGCTTGTCGTACTCAACTGCGGGGCGATTCCGGCAAATCTTCTCGAAAGCGAGCTTTTCGGGTATGAAAGGGGAGCATTCACCGGGGCGATAAGCAGGAAAGATGGGTATTTTGAGGTTGCGGACGGTGGCACCGTTTTTCTTGATGAAATAAGCGAAATGAGCCTTGACCTTCAGGTGAAGCTGCTCAGGGTGATTCAGGAGAGGAAATTTCAGCATGTCGGCGGTACTGAAGAGATAGCGACCGATGTGCGAATTATTGCATCCACGAACAGAAATCTGGATAGAGAGGTGAAAAATAATAAGTTTCGAAAAGACCTCTACTATCGGATAAATGTTATCAAGATACACGTGCCGCCGCTGAGAGAGCGCAAGGAGGATATACCCATCCTGAGCTACCATTTCCTCAAAAAATACACTGAAGAGTTCAATAAACGGCAGAAGTCGATATCCCCGAAAGTTATGAGTACCCTGATGAGCTGTCGCTGGGATGGCAATGTCAGGGAGCTTGAGAACGTCATGGAACACGCAATTGCAATGGCTGAAGGAGATGAAATCACCGTATCGGACCTTCCCGATTATCTGATTGATAGCCATATCGACCGGAACAAGGAGTCTGTTCTTAAACCTTTTGATGTGGCAAAGAGACAGTTCGAGCAAAACTACATAGAGACGGCGCTTGAACATGCCGCAGGCAATGTCGCCCTCGCTTCACGCCTTACCTCGATTCCCAGACAGAATATTTACGAAAAGATTAAAAAATACAGCATTGATCCGGACAGATTTCGAACCTGAAAAATGTCCTGCTTTCGCAACTGTCATATTACAATGACAGATTTCTCATTTTGTGACAGATCCATCTGCAATATTACCCTGCCGACCGACCGGCGAATCATCGGGAAACGGAGAATTGTTTTATACATTATCGTGTAATTTCTTTGATTAAATAATTTAGCAAGATTGTACATACGGTGTGATGTTTTATGAAATAATCAAGTGGTGCTGGTATAAAGGTTGCAGACATTTGTTCATGGTGCAAGGTTCAACAGGCTTGTAAAATCGATCGATACACATCAGAGGGGAAATACATGCATGAATTAGATCATGGGAAACAGCCTGAGTGGGCTGGCACGCCCATCGGCGGTTTTCCATCTACTCTTCATCTCCCTTCTGTACCCGCCATACTTGTAGTTGAAGATGAGGCAGGTCTTCGTGAGCTTATCGCATCGATTTTAGCGACAAACGGGCTGCGCTGCCGGACAACCGGGAGTGTAAAGGATGCTCGTAAAAAGTTTGCAAGTGAGGCATCTGATATCGTATTTCTTGATCTCGGTCTTCCGGACGGGTCCGGGTTCGAGGTGCTGGAAGAGGTTCGAAGCAGGAGGCCTGAAACAATTGTTATAATGATAACCGGTGTGCATGATCTCAATATAGCGGTTGATTGCATCAGAAAGGGTGCATTTGATTATATCACAAAGCCATTTTCGGTCGCCCTGTTTCGTGAAAGACTCAATACCGTTGTTGACGAATGGAAGGAGAGGATTTTTACCCGTGCGTATAAGGATGTTTTAAAGAAGCTTATAGAACAGGGTGAAGAACAGCGTCGTAAAACTGAGCAGCAGATCGATCATGCATACGATATGACGGTTCGCGCGCTCGGTGCCGCGCTTGACTTGAAGGACCCGGAAACCGAAGAGCACTGCAGACGGGTCTCAGAGAACAGCATGCTGATTGGTGAAAAGCTTGGGATTCGAGGGCAGGAGCTCAAAGACCTAGAATGGGGGGCCTATTTGCATGATATCGGGAAAATCGGCGTGCCTGAACGAGTCCTGCTCAAAAATGGCCCTCTTGACGATGCCGAGATGGGGCTTGTCAAGAAACACTCTCTGTTCGGGTACTCCATGGTAAAGCATATAGATTTTCTTACAGGAGCGGGTGATGTGGTGCTCTACCATCATGAGAAGTTCGATGGCAGCGGATATCCGTACGCCCGAACGGGAAATGACATACCGCTCCATGCTCGAATATTTGCCATCGCCGATGCGTTCGATGCCATGGTTGTTGACAGGCCGTATCGGAAAGCCATGCCCTTTGAAGAAATTGTGGAGGAAATCGCTCGCTGCACCGGGACGCACTTTGATCCGGACCTGGTGAAGGTATTCAGGAAAATACCACGGGTTAAATTCAGCACAGGCAGTAGTAGTTCGAATGAAAAAGAGATGATTGCATAGGGTGGAAAAATAAGCGAATCGGTTTTTTATATTCTATATAGGAAAAACAACATGAATGCAGGCGATGAAAGAACAAAACCGAGCAGAGCAGGAAAATGTGATTTTTCCGATTCCAGAACTCCCCGGATACCTCATATTCTACACTCAATACAGGAAGTACGGCAAACGAGCACTGAAAAAACCAGACAACCTGAACTTACCCTCGTCTGGTCTGTAGACTACCGTGAACCCCCCCCTCCCGATGCTGCATGAGAGACTGCACATACTGAAAAAAACTGACCCTTCCCGTATGTTTTGAATCCTCTGTTTCGCGGCCGCAATTATGGGGACATATTACTTATTTACTTGACACAAATAATATTCGTGTTACTATATATTATATTCGTGCTACTATTATCGATAAACGAAATTATTTCGAGGAGAAAACGTTAATGAAGAAAAGAGGGGTTATTTTAATTCTCACTATCGGTGCCATATTGGGTATGTTCAGTACTGCGCAGGCCCACTTCCAGTACATCCTGCCTTCCGACGAAATAGTAACAGCAGGAGAGAGCAGAACGATCAGGCTGGACCTGATGTTCGGGCACCCTTTCGAGGGTAACTATCTGGAAATGAAGAAGCCGGTTCGATTCGGAATGCGTGTCAGGGGCAGGGATACCAATCTCCTGGATACACTTGTACATCAAAAGGTGCATGGATCGGATGCGTGGTACACGGAGTATACAATCAAGCGTCCAGGCGATTACGTCTTTTATGTCGAACCGGCACCCTACTTTGAACCGGCTGAAGATACCTTTATTATTCATTACACAAAAACTGTTGTGCATGCATTCGGTCTGGAAGAGGGGTGGGATGCTGAGCTCGGGCTGAAGACAGAAATAATACCCTTGACCCGGCCATATGGATTATGGACGGGAAACGTTTTTCAGGGGGTTGTGAAGGCATTCGGTAAACCCGTTCCTTTTGCCGAGGTCGAAGTCGAGTATCTCGCAAACGGAGCTGTAAAGGCCCCCGCCGATCCGTTTGTTACACAGGTTGTTAAGGCTGATGCGAACGGTGTATTCACGTATGCCTGTCCGAAAGCGGGCTGGTGGAGTTTTGCCGCTCTCGGTGAAGACAGGGTGAAGATGGCCTATACCGACGGCAAGATGTACCCGGTTGAAATAGGCGCGGTTTTCTGGATACGGGTGTATGACATGCCTTGACCGAGACTATTTACTGATCAAGGGGATGCCTTGACCACAGTACTGAAGTGTGTAAAAAATTTGTTGAAAATAACACGAAATTACACTATTGTGTTACCAGATGCGCATGAGTATTCGTGTCGGTATTTTCGTAAAAACAAGGGTATACCATTGCCTATTTTGTATAATGCAGGGGTGAACTGATGCATATATCGGATGGCGTTTTATCGGCAAAAGTGCTCCTTACGGGGGCTGCTGTTGCAGCAGGCGGCACCGCCGTCGGATTGAAAAAGATCGATATGGAAAAGATGCCGAGGGTTGCAGTGCTCTCTTCTGCATTCTTCGTTGCATCACTGATTCATGTACCGCTTGGTCCTTCGAGCGTCCATCTGCTCTTAAACGGTATCACGGGTCTATTGCTGGGGTGGGCGAGCTTTCCGGCAATACTTATCGGCCTGCTTCTCCAGGCACTGCTTTTTCAGTACGGCGGGCTTACCGTTTTGGGAGTTAATACTGTCAATATGGCCCTGCCGGGTCTTTTGGTATTTTTTCTCTTCAACAGAATTGTTAAAAATAAAACCGGCACAGCTTCTATGGTCTGTTCTTTTCTTTCAGGTGCGCTTGCGGTGTTTCTATCAGCCGTTATGACAGCCTTTACTCTTGTATTTTCAGGAGATGAGTTCATTTCTATAGCCAGACTTCTTATTGTGGCGCACCTTCCTATTATGCTTATTGAAGGAGTGGTGAGTGTTTTTGTGGTCTCTCTTCTGAAAAAAGTAAAACCTGAAATATTGGAGGTCCCCTATGCCCTTTCTCATAGTGTGTAACGGTGCAGGCAGGACTTCATCACGCATCCTACTACGTATCGGGCCCGGGGTTTTTCTGCTATGTGTATCTCTTTTTTTTATACTCGGCGCTTCACCCGCATTTGCGCATAAAGTGAGCATATTCGCCTACGTGGAAAACGGTACGATCTATACCGAAAGCTATTTTCCCGACGGGAAACCGGCTGTGAATGGTCGGGTAGAGGTGTACAACAGCGAAGGACAGTTGATACAGGAGGGACGCACCGATGAAGACGGGAATTTCAAATTTAAAATCCCGGCGATTGAAGACCTCACCATAGTTCTCGATGCATCGATGGGACACAGGGCGGAGTACTCTATGAAATCCGATGAGCTGGCAGGTGAAAAAACATCGGGCGCGGCTGTGGGGCAGATTACAGGGCAGGGCGAACCGGATTCGAAGAGCGCTGGTTTGCAGGAAGTAGATCCCCACCTTACATCCGGGGATCTGACTGCCGAAGATATAAGAAAAATGGTGAGAGAGGAGTTGGCCGGTCAGATTGAACCCATTCGGAGGAGCGTCATTGATTTGGAGAAAAAGGAAAAAGTCTCCGTTCATGATATCTTCTCCGGCATCGGGTATATACTCGGTCTTATGGGAACAGCTCTGTTCGTTTACAGCATACGGCGGAAAAAAGCTCTGAAAGATGATCAATGAAAGGTTTTCAGAAGGCAACTCGTTTCTCCACTCCCTCGATCCACGCGTTAAAATAAGCATAGTATTTCCCTACGCGTGTGTTATTGCTCTCTCTCAAAAAATACCTGTCGCCGTTTTGTGTCTGTGCATCGCGTTCGTGCTGCTCCTCTATGCGAAGCTCAAAATTTCGAATGTCCTGAAAAGTCTCAAGGTTTTACTCGTGTTTATCATTCTGCTCTGGATTTTTCTCCCTCTGAGTATGCCCGGCATGCCGCTATATGCGCGCGGGGCTCTGGTAGTCAGCAGGGAAGGAATTATGAAGGCGCTGTCAATTACCCTGAAATCGGTGGCAATAGTTTTTATTATTGTATCCCTCCTTGCCACGTCAACCGTTTTCTCGCTTGTTCATGCAATGAGCCATTTTCATTTGCCGAAAAAACTTTTATACCTTGCCTTTTTAAGTTATCGTTATATTCATGTGCTGTACGTCGAGTATGCACGACTGAAGGATGCCATGCGGATACGGGGCTTCAAAGCGGGGACGAATATCCATACCTATAAAACGTACGGGTATCTCATCGGGATGCTCCTGATTCGGAGTTTTGAGCGCTCTGAGAGAATATACCATGCTATGCTCTGCAGGGGATTTCAGGGAAGGTTCTATCTGCTCGATCATTTTACGCTCAGAAGATCGGATATACGGTTTGCATCAATTATGACTGTGATACTTGCGGGGGTGATATGGCTGGAGTGGGGCACAAGGATTTTATTGTAGAGATAGAGGGTCTCTGCTTTACATACGGCAACGGTATTGATGTGCTTGAAAACGTGAATTTCAAATTCGGACCCGGCATGCAGGCGGGGCTGTACGGTGCGAACGGGAGTGGGAAAACCACCCTGTTTCATATTATTATGGGGCTTCTCAAACCGAAATCCGGGACGCTTCGCATTTTCGGCCAGGATCGGAAAAGCAGTGCTGACTTTGCTGATGTTCGACGGAGGATCGGGCTTCTTTTCCAGGATTCCGACGATCAGCTCTTCAGCCCTACGGTGGCGGAGGATATTGCATTCGGGCCGCTCAATCTCGGAAAAAATCGTGAAGAGGTACAGGATATTGTACGCGAAACCCTGCATATTCTCGGGCTCGACGGTTTTGAACACCGGATAACATTCAGGCTATCCGGCGGAGAAAAGCGCCTCGTAGCGCTTGGTACCGTCATTGCCATGGATCCAGAGGCGCTTCTGCTCGATGAACCGGTTATCGGCCTTGATGATGAGCACCGGGAAAAGTTTATTTGTATTCTCAAAGAGATGAAACGTCCGTATATTATCATTTCTCATGACCGCGAATTTCTGCAGGAGGTTGCGACGACTGCCTTTTTTCTTAGAGATAAAGAAATTGTGTGGCAGTCTTGAATGATTCTGCAGCTGCAAGGTTCGGAGCATTATTCAGTATTAAGATCAGCGGGTGAAAATATTTATTCACAGGAGTGCTTGTATGAAACTTGTGCCAATTGTCGAAATGCTTGAAGATGCGCGAAAGCACAGGTATGCTGTTGGTGCGTTTAATATTATTAACCTTGAGATGCTTCGGGCAATTGTTTCTGCAGCAAAAGTACAGCGATCACCGGTCATTCTGCAGGTTTGGCATGGAGACCTGGACCTTATCGGCGGAAGCTATGCCGGTGCTGCCGCTCAGGTGGCTGCACAGGAGTCTAGCCTTCCCATCGCACTGCAGCTCGACCATGGGCAGAATATCGAACAGGTGCGCTCATGTATCCGTTGGGGATTTTCTTCTGTTATGATCGATCTCTCCTCTGCGAGTTTTTCAGATAATCTCGAACACACAAAAGAGGTCGTTCGGGAAGCACATGCAGGCAATGTGTCTGTTGAAGCGGAGCTTGGCAGGATCTACGGTGGTGAAAATACGATTGAAACGCAGACATCTGCGCTTACCGAGCCGGAGCGCGCTGCGGAGTTTGTTGGGGAGACAGCAATCGACGCGCTTGCGGTATCGGTCGGGACTGCGCACGGAGAGTATGTGTATGGGCCTGTGATTGATTATGACCTGCTTGAACAACTTATCAGGGTTGTTCGGGTGCCGGTGGTTATTCACGGTGGCTCCTACATCAAAGAAGAAGAAATTAAACGACTCATAAACATGGGCGTGGCAAAGATAAATGTCGGGACAGAACTGATGAATACCTATGTAGACGGTGTGAGGAACGCACTGGGGGAGCACAACGGTGTGCGGGCTCACGATATCATGCGCCGGGCGCAGGCCGGCGTTGAAAAGATGGTACAAAAAAAGATACGACTCTTTGTATCTCTGCGCACCTCTTCCACACGTGATTCTTCTTCGTAACTCAGGCAGTAGTCCGGTTATTACGTATGGCTTCGGTGAGGGAGGCAGCCGGTGGCTCATCTTGTGGGAATTGATGTGGGAACAACGAACATCAAGATCGGTGTTTACCGCGAAAACGGAGATATTTTAGAAGAAAAGATATGCCCCACACCGTTCTATCCCGATAAAACGGGCGGGATGTACAATCCTGATAATATTCTGAACAGTATTACGGATGCTATCACCGGGTTTAATGATACAATTAAACTGGGTGTTGCCGGATTAAGTGTATCAAGTTTTGCAGAGACAATGGTGGGTATTGATAGCGCGGGTGCGGTGATATGCGGAGGCCTCGCCTGGTTCGATACGCGTACTGAAGCTCAGTTTAGAAGAATGCAGTCTATTCTCAATCCTCATGAGGTCTATTCCCTCACTGGTCTTATGCCCCATCACATCTATTCATTCTACAAACTGCTCTGGCACCGGGAACACAGGAAAAGTGATTTTAACCGGGTGCACTGCTGGACATCCATTTCAGGGTATATACTGTATGCACTGAGCGGAAAGATGTCGTTTGATTATTCTCTTGCCTCGAGGACGATGTTTTTCAACCAGCACAAAAGGTCCTGGTGGGAACAGATGATCGATATTGTCGGTATCCCGAAGGAAAGAATGGCGGAGGTTGTGCCGTCGGGAACTGTTCTTGGCAGGGTGAAAAAGAGCTACGCCGGTAGTACCGGATTGCGTCCGGAGGTGAAAATCGTTACAGGCGGGCATGACCACATATGCGCTGCTCTTGCCACCGGTGTTTTTCGGACGGGCAACATGCTCATTTCAACGGGCACAACCGAATCGATCACAATGTCGCTTGATCAAATACCTGATGTGCATATAGAATCGATGAAAAGGCCGTTCTGGTGGGGGCATCACACTGCTTCAGGCCGTCTGTATGCCTTAAACGGCATTTACAGCGGCGGGTACACCGTTGATTGGCTTCTGAAAACACTGAACGAAAACTACGACGTGTTTAACCGGTGCTCCATGCCTCAGGATTCACATATACCCTTTTTTATACCCTATCTCAGAGGAGGGGAGTATCCGGAATCTCGAGGAGCATTACTCAACCTGGACGGAACAATGGACAGGGAGAATCTCTTGCAGGGGACGATTGCGGGACTGTGTTTTGAAATGCGTTTTGTGTGGGAGGATATGGTGCATGCACTCAACATGCCGGTTACAAGAGTAGTTAATGCAGGCGGGGGCTCAAACAACCGGTACTGGATGGAGATGAAGGCCACGGTGCTCGGTCACAGCATAGAAGTTCCTGAAGACAGGGAGGGAAGCGCGAAAGGAGCCGCTCTGCTGGCCGGAATCGGAAGCGGTGTGTACCGGGATGAAGATGAAGCGTTTAGCAGAACCTTCAGGCTGGATAGAGAGTATCATCCCGTGGCCGTTCTTGAGGAGAAGCTTGCCGGGATGTATGATGTGTACGCTCAGCTCATCGATGATTTGAAGGCGCTCAATATGAAGATACGGCATTCGCTCAATTCTCTGAAATGAGTTTTATTCATGGTAATAAGCTCCGTCCTCAAAAACATTTATTTCGTATTTCTTGATTTTTTCTTGACAGGATGGAGTGTAAAGTATATTATGATACAAACGTTTGCGTAAACGTTTGTACGCGACCGGGGATATGAAAAGTAAAAAAGTTACAATCAAGGATGTAGCCAGGCTTTCGGGGTTTTCCGTTTCAACAGTCTCTCATGTAATCAACAGTACCAGGTTTGTTGAAGAAACCACAAAGCGGAAGGTCATGAAGGCGGTCGAGATGCTTGACTACAGACCGAACTATATAGCCCGCTCTCTCAAGGGCAAGGGGACCAATACAATCGGTTTTATCATTTCAGATATCAGGGAGGGGTACTTCTCTGAGATCAGCAAATCTATCGAGTTTCACGCCTACAAAAAGGGCTATACCGTTATGCTCTGCGATTCAGAAGAGTCCGCGGAAAAAGAAAAACATTACATCGATGTATTGATTCGAAAGGGGATAGACGGACTCATCTTCGCGCCGGTGAACAGTAATTCAATATTCAAGGATTTAACCGCATACAGAATACACACGGTGCAGATCGATCGGCGGCTGAAAAACTTTAAATCAGACTTTGTTGGTATCGATAACTTCAAGAGCGCCCGGGAGGCCACCCTGTATATGTACGATCAGGGATATCGATCGATCGGTTTCATCGGATACAATGAAAGAATTTTCACCATGGAACAACGGATTGCGGGATACAAAAGTGCGGTCAGCCTGAAACATGCCGGTGCAGCAGTAAGATCCATATCCTGCGATGAGAGCGACGTAAAAGAGGTGATCGGTGAATGGATCAGCGCAGAAGGCATCGATGCAGTAATCTGCGGAAACGATAATATCTGCCATGAAACGCTTTCGGCCATAAACATGCTTGGTAAAAAGATCCCTTCAGATATCGGAGTGATCTCATTTGACGACTCGATGTGGTTCAGCCTGTTGAAAAATCCGGTTACTGCAATACGACAACCGACATGGGAAATTGGAAAGACGGCGGTTCAGCTCTTGATAGACAGAATAGTGAGAAAAGGTGAAGATGATTTCAAGGAGGTTCTGCTCGACACGGAGCTCATAAAGCGCGAGTCATGTTTGAAAGAAAATATCGCACAGGGCGCGTAGTTCTGCGGTGTTTTAATAAAAAATCTATACAGGAGGAGGTTTGAGATGAGAAACAAACTGTTGAAAGGGAGCATTGTAGCAGCTCTGCTGATTTTCTTTCCCATGGCGTTTCTATTTGCAGGAGCAGGAAAGGAAGAAGCGGGGAAGGCAGCGGCTCCCGCAGAGTACAAGTATGTGAAGTGGTATGATGATGGGAGTATCGACATCATCACCTTCGAGGATCAGGAAGTTATTCACCTGACAAAGGATCAGCTCGGTACAATGTATGGTAAAGGCAAGCAGCCGTATGCGGGCAAGCACATCGCCATTACGGTCAACAACAGCGGGCCCAAGGGCGGGATTTCAGGCCCCATGTACAGGCTGAGACCGGCCTGGGAGGAGCTGACCGGTGCGAAGCTCGACATCGCGGAGATGCCGCTTGCGGATCAGCTGAGCAAAACTCTGAACGATCTCAGGCTTGGAGCAGGGCAGTACGACGGATTCATCGAAGGTGCCTGGTATATGGGGACCTATGTAACGGGCGGGTACATCATTCCGGTCGACAAGTACATTGCCGACAAAAAATTCTCGCACTGGGATCCCAGCTGGCAGCCCCCGTCTCTTAAAAAGATCTATACCTGGCAGGGCAAGTATTATGCCGTGCTGAATGATAGTGACGGCCAGGTGCTCTACTGGAGAAACGACATCCTGACAGACCCCTCGTGGCAGGCGAAGTTCAAGGCAGCGACCGGCAAGGCTATGCCGTACCCGCCGAAGACATGGGATGATGTTATGGATATTGCAGCGTTCTTCAACGGGAAAAACTGGGACAACAATGATCCTGATCCCGACAACGGCATCGTCATGCACTTCAAGGTGAACGAGCAGGGCATGTTCCACTACATGTCACTTTCCGCACCCTATGTCGTTATGCCGAGAAACAAGGTTGATAAAAGCACCGCGTATTGGTTTGATCCAGCTACAATGGAGCCGCTTATCAACAAGCCCGGTCACGTGCGCGCCTTGGAGGTGCTCAACAAACTCCAGAAGTACGGGCCGGCTGCGCAGGCATCCTGGGACCTGGGAACCGCATGGGACTGGTTTCTCCGAGGAAAGGCGATCTTCGTCTTCTCCTGGGGTGATGTCGGATCACTCGTTCAGGACACATCACGTTCAAAGATCAAGGGCAAACTCGGCGCTTCGATTCTCCCGGGATCGAACGATGTGTATGATTTAGACACCAACAAATGGGTGCATTTTGACAAACCCAATGTCGTTGGCAATACGACCGGCGGATCGTGGCAGGGTGTTATTTCTTCTAAGTCCAAGAACCCCGAAGTGGTGTACAGCTTTCTGGCGCTCATGGCCACGGAACCGGTAAGCCTCTGGAACGTAAACCGCGGCTGGACAGGTGTCGACCCGGGCTGCAGCATCCACTTTCTCCCGCCCGAAGGAACAGCCTCATTACAGGGTTATCTCGATCAGGGTTGGAACGAAAACGATGTCAAGTTCTATCTCGAAGCCTATCACCAAAACTTCTTTGCAAAGACAATGGAGCCCTACCTCAGAATCAACGGAGCGGATGAGTACTGGAGATCACTCGATCAGAATCTGTCAAAGACCATGATCGGCCAGCTCTCTCCGAAGGAGGCGCTCGACAGAACTGCAAAAGAGTGGGATGAAATTACCAACAGGCTCGGGCGTGAGGATCAGCTCAAGCAGTATCAGGAATCAATCGGTTATAAAAAGTAAGAATGAATAAAATGCAGGGTCCGATAATTACGGGCCCTGCATAAAATTTTAAATTTTAATGGATTAAAATGTAAAATTGTTCTAAAATAGTGCCTTACAGTAAAAGAGCATTCGTTTTTCTTTTGACAGTATTCAGCAAAATAACCGATCAGGATCGATCTTATGCATCAGGACAACCGTATAAAGTTTATGTTCCTCCTGCCTGCTGCCCTCTGGGTGCTAGGGTTTACCATATTCCCGCTCATTTACGGGCTCAGGCTTTCCCTGTTCAACGTGAAAATAGGAAGCCCGGACGAATTTATTGGCCTTGGGAATTTTCTGCATTTTTTCAAAGACCCGTATGCGCTCAATTCAACCATTATCACTATTATATTCGTTGTGTGCGGTGTGACCGTGGAGATGATTCTCGGTATGCTGTTCGCGCTGCTCTTCAATCGGCCGATGCCTGGTCGCGGGGTATTGAGAACACTGATGACAATGCCCCTATTCGCCACACCGATTGCCGTGGGATTTCTGTTCTTTACTATTTTTTACGAGGAAGGGGGATTGGTAAACGGTATTCTGCATCTCAAAATACCATGGCTCTCAAATCCCCACTGGGCGCTTGTTTCGGTTATAGCGGTCGATATCTGGCAGTGGACGCCGTTCTGTTTTCTTGTTTTTCTGGCCTCCCTGCAGGGCATCCCCGATGATTACTACGATGCCGCCGCTATTGAAACAAAAAGCCAGTGGCAGATATTCCGATACATTACTTTTCCGGTAATACAGCCGACTATTATCCTGGTTCTGCTCCTGCGAATAACCGAGGCGTTCAAGGTTTTTGATATACCCTACACATTGACAACCGGAGGGCCGGGCACTGCGACCCAGGTGCTGACCATGTTTGCGTATCGTGTCGGATTCAGGTTTTTCAATTTCGGGTACTCTTCAGCAATATCGTTTATACTATTTATCATAGTTATGGTGATCATTATGACGCTTTTCAAGCGTATACGGCAGACGTATCAGTAAGAGGGATTAGTCGGGGGAATCACGTGTATGCCCTACTGGGTACGTTGCCCTACTGGGTACGTTGCCCTACTGGGTACGTTGCCCTATTGGGTATAAAATATTAAAGAGGGATGGCCATGAGCTTTGTAGGAAGAATTAAAAGACGAAAGATAAGCCTCTGGGGGTATTTTATCCTTGCGCTCGTTGTTGCCGGCATCACTTTTCTGCCTTTCTACTGGGCTATCAGTCTGAGCATTCGAAACCCGATAGAGGCGTTCACCGTGGCGGGGCTTGCCGTACCCTTTGTACAGTACAAACCCACACTTAACAACTGGAAAACTGAGCTGGCAACAGGAGAGACGCAAAAAGCGCTTTTTAACAGTACGATTATCGCGGTCTGCACCGCCCTTGCTGTTCTTGTCCTTGGGACACCGGCAGCGTACGCGATCGCCAGGTTTCGCTTTAAACGCCCCACAAACCAGGATATTACAGTCTGGTTTCTTTCACAGAGAGTGCTGCCCCCAATTGCAACCGCAATACCCTTTTTTCTTATCATACGGTTTTTAGGCCTGCTCGATACGAGGACTGCGTTGATTATGGTGAACACCACGTTCAACCTTCCCTTCGTGGTGGTTATCATGCGGCAGGCTTTTATCGATCTTCCGATAGAGCTTGAGGAGGCAGCGCTTGTCGACGGTGCGAATTATCTGCGTATTTTCTGGAAGATATCCCTGCGGCTCGCGGCACCAAGCCTTGCGGCGGCAGTTCTGATTATCGTCGCTTTCACCTGGAATGAGTTTTTATTCGCTCTCATGATTTCAGGTGTAAAAACAACGGTTATTCCCGTTCTTATGGCAGGTGCTGTGGATACGAGAGGCATTCAGTTCTGGTTCGTTGCCGTTCGTACCCTGATTGCCATGTCGCCTCCGGTGCTTATCGCTCTCCTTGCCCAGAGATACATGGTGCGTGGACTCACCTTCGGTGCTGTCAAGGGCTGAAAATCCTGAAAGGACTGTAAGTCTTGAATAGATGGACAAATCCTGAAAGGACTGAAAAGCTTGAATAGATGGACAAATCCTGAAAGGATTGATGAGACGTGTAGTATCCGGCTTTCTTCTGGAAAAATTCATACGTCTTTGGACTCTCCGAAAAAACGGACTCACGATTTCAACTGCAGGTTTTTAAACCTTTCGAACGTTCTCTTCTAAGCAACTTCGGGCAAGTTACTGTTTGATACCCAGTCCCAGGGGGATGTATCCCAGGGGGATGTATCCCAGGAGGATGTATCCCAGGAGGATGTATCCCGGGAGGATGTATCCCGGGAGGATGTATCCCGGGAGGATGTATCCCGGGGGGATGTATCCCAGGAGGATGTATCCTGTCAAGGATCGGCCGCGAAGTCGCCACTTTTGTTTACTGGCAGAGAATATTTGAATACATTTGTGTATACAGTGAAATTATGTCAGGGGACAGTGTATGGACTCAAAAGAAAGAGTGGCTGCCGCGATTAACAGGGAGGAGCCCGACAGGGTGCCTGTCGCCCTCTGGGGAAGCTACTATACATTGAACGACGGGCTTTACTTAAACACACTCAAGCATCTTAACCTGGGCGATCCTCTTCCTCCCTTCAGGCGCTACATGCCGAGAAACTCAAACTACTATGATGACAGAATACTCGACAGGCTCGAAACGGATGTACGGTATGTGTGGTCGGGTTTTACCGATCTGGGCGGAGCGCGGATGGACGGAGACAGAAGAGATGCCTGGGGTGTCGAGTGGGTGAGAAGCGGTCCGCATATCACCAGTGCGGGCGCCCCACTTACAGACGCAACATTGGACGAAGTAGCGGAATACGCATGGCCGGACCCTGAAAAATATCTCGATTTCGATCTGATGAAACAAAGGATCACCCTGCTGAAAAAGGAGTATCCGAACCGTGCAATTGGTGCTCGAGCGGTAAACTCCTACGGCCCTTTCGAACAGGCGGCTGAGCTCAGGGGAAGAGAAAAATTCTACATGGACATGGTCATGGATCCGAAGCTTTCACAGCTCATCGTCGATAAATGTACCGATGTCATTGTTCGGGCCCAGGAAATCTATCTTAATATTGTGGGAAGAGACCTCGATTTCTTTGAAATACCGGGTGATGATTACGGCGGCACACAGGATCTCATGATCTCGCCGGCTATGTTCGATTCCATGTTCAAGCCCGCCCTCAAGAGGATTATCGACTCGGTAAAGGATTTTAATCCGAAGCTCCCGGTCGCTTTTCATTCGGACGGAGCGATTACAAAGATCATCCCCGGACTCGTGGAAACTGGGGTTGATATTCTAAACCCGCTTGAACCGCTGCCTGCCATGGATTGGGTTTCTGTGAAAAAGCAGTTCGGTGACAGGCTGTGTTTTATGGGTGGCGTCGATCTGAAGGAAGCTCTTACCGGCACATCGCAGGATGTCGATGAAGACGTGAAGCGATGCATCCGCACGTTCGGCCAGGGGGGTGGGTATATTCTCACCTCTGCAAATCATATGCAGGTTGATATTCCACCGGGAAATGTTGTTACTATGTTCGAAAGCGCAAAGAAGTTCGGAGTGTATCCGCTCAGCCCGTAGCTGGCTCTGATGTGGATGCGTACCTCGGATAAACGCGCGGTAGAAAGAATTGCGTATTTTCGGTACTATTCTTCTTCGCGGTAACCCCGTTTTTTCCTGATAAAGTCGTAGTACAGCTCCCACTTGTAGCAGCTTTCTTCCTGCATCTCGAACCGGGCGATATCTTCATTGAGTACAATCTGAAAGAACGTATTCTGCTCTGTGGATCTTCCCCGTATCTCCTCGAAACGGAAAACCTTGACGTCGCTGCTGTTTATGAAGAGCAGGCCGGTGTCGGTTAAAAAAAGCCTTCCCTTTCCAGCTTCCTCCAGTTTCGGGTACTGCGGTTCATGAAAGAAGATAACAATTTTGGACAAGAGGTAGACCGTTTCGCCGGCAAGTGCAGGGTGTTCGATATCCGGTTTCATCGGCACTATCTCTGCATCACGAAACATGGTATCGGAATATTCCTTTATCGGATGCCATGTATCTGATCCTTTTTCCCGCATATAGCAGGCGAGGTTTACCTCCCACTCCATACCGCAGTTGGAGCAGGCAAGAAACTTCCCTTCTTTTTCCTCGAGTGCTTCTATTTCCCTGCAGGAAGGACATCGCCACAAAAGCCGGGTCAGCCCATCGGCGGGGTTTTTGCCACGAATGTTATCGACTTTGGTGAAATTGTCGTTGTTGAAGATTCCTTTCTGGACGTAGTCGATAATCTCCTCATCCGGTACCTTTCGGTCGAACTGAACCGGTTTGGAGAAGTAAATGGTGATCGGGCTCTTCCTCCTTCTGTTTGCCCAGCGCGGATAGGCTTTGTAGTTACCATTCGATACGACGGTTACGAGCGGGACGTTGAGAAGCTTGACGAGTTTTGCCGTCGATTTAAGGATGGGGAGGGTTTCTCCATCCCAGTTTCGTCCGCCTTCCGGGTAAATGACGAGCGGGTGACCCTGCCGAACGAGGTGAATTGCATACTTGATTGATTTAAAATCTACAAATCCTTTTTTACGTGGGAATGCACCCATTGCCCACATGAATCGCCGCATAAGGGGTTTTCTGAAAAACTCGTTAGATGCCATCTGAAATAAAGGACGGTTGATGATTGCGCCGATGAAAAAAGGGTCGAGGAGATGGCTGTGATTTGCCATCATGAGGTACGGGCCTTTTTTCGGAAGATTCTCAACACCAAAACCGTGCAATTTGAAATACCAGGCATAAAATGGCCGCACAAATATAAGAATAAAATGATAGAAGAACAGCTTCGGGGTTTTGAATAAATCAAGCATTAAAAACTCCTGTAATTTTCTATTGGAATAAAACGATCTATACTCCTTAACAATCAGGCACGCGGGCTCCGGGTCTTAAAAAAAGGTACCGTTTCATGATTGGCATCCCGGCTAACATATATATTTTTATGGTTTTGAAACAAGTAAAAAAACATGCAAATTGCTTGACCGGAGACAAACGACATGTATAATTTGTGACTGAACGGTCAGTCATTATATTTGGAGGGTTCATGCAGGCAACAGAAGAAGAATTACGAAAGCACAAGAAACGGGTTATGATAATGAGTGCCGCGCTCAAGGTTTTTTCCATCAAAGGGTACAGTCCTACGGTGCTCGAGGAGATTGCAGATGAAGCCGGGATTGCAAAGGGAACCCTGTACCTCTATTTCAAGGATAAGGAAGATTTGTACTACAGTACGGTTATGTATGTGGTTGAAAACCTGGAGCAGACTATCAAGCGTGAGATGTATGAAGAAATGCCCCCTCTTGAGGCGCTTAAAAAATTGTCGGTCCTCACAATCAGGTTTTTTGCGCAGAACAGGGCTTTTATCAATATGTATATACTAATTCTACACAACAATCTCGTTAGAAATTTCAAACGGCTGTTTGAGGGTCTTCTTAAAAAGGAAAAAGAGCTCTATGATTTTGAGTCACGAATCATAGAACACGGGAAGGCGGATGGAGTGCTGAATAAAAAACTAGCAACCGAAGATGTTGTCGATAGTTTTCACGGCATCATATCACAAACGATTTCACGGATGTTTTTTTTGGAAAAAGGCAGGGTAATAGATCCCGATGGCAAGGCGAAGTCGGTGATGAACATCTTTCTCAACGGCGTTGGTGCGAGATGAAGCCGGGGGAAAATGCCGCAACCGTCAGGAGGAGGCGGAGTATGAGGGCTGACAGAGCGAATGCATGCGTTTTGAAAACAATCTTGAGACCTGTTTTGATTACAGTATTTGGAAAAACAATTTTTGCGCGAATCAAACTGTTTCGAAACGGGTCTTGCAGGTTTGTTAAACGTGCAGTTTTTATGAAACGACTGCTCTTATATACCGCGATCGACGTTTTTTTTGTTTTTTTGTTTATCAACACCACGCATGCTGAAACGATTACCCTGACGCTCGAGGAGGCAATCGGCCTGGGGTTGAAGAACAGCTCTACCATAAGAGCAAAGGCGCTCTCCATTGCATCTGCACAGGCAGGGGTGCATTCTGCAAAATCAGCGATGTACCCGGGTGTGTCGGTATCCGCTTCATGGACACACCTCTTCAATCAGCCGAAAACTCCGGATATGACCGTGGATATCGGCATGGGCCCTATTGAAATCCCGGGGAGCTATGCTGGCCCATCGGATCCTGTGAGCCTATCGGCGAATCTAATCCAGTCCATTTACACCTTCGGGAGGATATCAGACGGCGTACGCATGGCAGAAGAATCGCTGAAGATGGCAAGGCTCGACCTGGAAGAGGAAAAACGCTCCCTCATCGTAAAAATACAGCGCGCCTTTTACGGGTATATCCTGGCCAAAGAAGTGGTTACAGTGCAGAATGAAACACTCGCGCAAAAGAGGGATGCGCTTGATATTGCAAAGAAGCGATTCGCTGCGGGTCTGAGTCCCGATTATGAGGTGCTCAGCGCTGAATCGGACCTGGAGAGCTTTAAACCGGAAGTAATATCTGCGGAGAATGAAGTGAAGTTTGCGCTTCTTGCGGTAAAAGACCTGTTAGGCATCACGGATGAGGGGGAGTACGATATCGAGCTCATTGGCGAGCTGAAACCAGAGTATCTTGAGTTTCATGAAAATCGGCTCATTGAAGAAGCTGTTGGAAAAAATTACGATATCCAGCAGATGGCGGCACAAATCAATCTTGCAGATTATTCACAATCGTTGAAAAAACATGAAAAGAGACCGACAATAGGCGGGTTCGCGAACTATACGGTAAATAGCAGTTATGATTCAACGACCGGTGAAAATAAGTACTGGGGAAAGGATTCATGGGACGGCGACCTTTCTGTCGGAATTCTGGTGCAGATGCAGCTTACCTCCCTCTTCCCATGGAGCGGGGAGAATGCATCTGAAAAAAAAGCCTCATTTGATCTCGAGGCGCTCCGGACGACGAAGGGGTCGGTAGAAAGCGGCATACGGCTCAATATTAAGAACATTCTGTTGAAACTTGAAAAGGAGAAGGCGAAGATCGCGTCCACAGTGAAGGGGGTAGAGCTTGCAAAGAAACTCTACGGGTCCGCCCAGAAGAGGTATGAAAACGGACTCATCTCGAATACAGAGCTCAAGGATGCGCAGATACGTCTCAACAATGCAAAGCTCGGGTACCTTCAGTCGGTGTTTAACTACAAAAGCGCAGTATTCGATCTCGAAGACGTGGTGGGCATTGATCATTTTGAATGAGCGTGCGGGTTATGAAAAATATCCTTTTCGGAGGCCTTTATGAGAAAGGGTGTTAAAACGGTTGTAATACTTTTTGTGATTCTCGTCGTTGTTGCGGGGCTCGGAGCTGTTGCCTACTACCGCTACAGGGAAAAGATCGAGCTTCTTGCGGGCGGACGATTCGGACACGGAAAAACGGAGGAAGTGGCTACAGCTACTCCTGTGGCGGTATATGAGGTGAGGACAGGGGCGATAGCCGAATCCCTTGTTCTCAATGGTGAGGTTGTGCCTGTTGCAGAGGTTAATATCTTTTCAACGGTGCCGGGCAAGGTGAAGGAGATTCCCGTGAAAGAGGGACAGAGGGTGTCCAAAGATACGGTTCTCGCATATATAGACAGGAGTGAAGCGGGGCTTACTTTTGCGCCGACACCTGTTAAATCAACGATAAACGGTATTGTAAAGGAAGTCATGATCGAAATCGGCGCATATATCACTCCACAGGTCCCGCTCTTTCAGATTATCGATATGGATACCGTCGAAGTGGTTGTGCACGTGCCGGAAAGGGACATATACAGGGTAAAAAGAGGGCTTGAAGCACAGGTTCATATCATCTCATACTCCGACCGGACATTCAAGGGCAGGGTCGAGCTGCTCAGTCCTGTTGTCGATCCGGTTTCAAGATCGAGAGAAGCACGTATCCGTATCAAGAATCAAAGCCATATGCTCAAACCGGGTATGTTCGGTGAGTGCAGAATTATTGTTCGTAAAAAAGAAAATGCAACCATCATTCCGCGTGCTTCGGTTATCGAGAGAAACAAAAAAGAGGTTGTCTTCATCGTCAAAGAAGGCAGGGCAATACAGGTGCAGCCTGAATTTGATATCTATGAGGGGAACAGAGTTTCTGTTACAAAAGGGATTGAACCCGGGACCAGGGTTATC
>Ga0315534_1000192_pt1 | contig 39101 bp, 26 predicted proteins | sample SalMarSW160240MG_FD_203094 | JGI IMG/M metagenome (GOLD analysis project Ga0315534, IMG submission 203094) | Salt marsh sediment microbial communities from the Plum Island Ecosystem LTER, Massachusetts, United States - Salt Marsh Sediment SW1602-40 ... | reverse complement strand
CCATGAACAGCATGGTCTTGCCACCAACGTCCTTGATCACGAGGGGCTGACCCTCATGGCCGCGCAGCGCGTTCGTGCCTTGCAGCCAAACCATCTGTAGCTTGCCGACATTCTTAGTATTGATATCGGCCAAGGTGCTGTGACGCGTCAGCGCGAAATCCCGGCCGGGGGCTGGCCACTGATCGGGATCGGCCATACGCGCAAGCTGCTCCTCATCGGAACCAGCCATTGCCTGACCGGATACGCCCATCATCACCGCGATGATGGTTCCGGCCAGCACACCGAACTTCATTTTCATATCTTTCTCCTCTCCCTAGCTACTCAGTTCACCGAACGAAAGCTGAGTTATTCTGTCCCGCAAAGACAGGTTTGCTTCTTGAGGGAAATGCCAAGAGAGCACCGAGCCCTTGCGAGTTTTTCAAGTTGTCACAGTGGATATGGGAGGCTGCCCGAAAGCGCCGAAGCAAATTAATACGCCTCGTGCCCGCCCCAGGCGGCGGGTCCTCCGATGAACACATCACGCGGTGACACCCTTAACGAGGAATCGCAGCCCAACCGAGAACCAAACGCTGATCAATAGCATTCCGCTCTTGCCGCGCTGCCCGCCCATAATTGCCAAATGTCATGGCTTTGCAAGTGAAAAGTGCTTCAAACGATCAAATGAGGCAAAGAACTTTGCTCTCGCTGCACTGCATCAAAACCGAACTCCGCAGTTTCCCGTGTCAAGGAAAAAACTTGCGCAAATTCTGGGCAAGGTCCGAAACCGATTAACCTCAATCTTAGCCGCAGCTCGATTGGCAACACGACCCCAGCAGGAGTCGATCGCAAGTAGATGCCGGCCCTCGGACCGGGCGCCGCCCTTAGGACCGCTCCCGCGGGGCCTTCGCCGCAGCGGTTGGAAGATGCTGGATGGCGATGCGCATCAACTCCGGCAATGTCCGTACACCGAGCTTTGCTTTGAGCTGTGTGCAAGTATTCGCCACGGTCTTATAGCTGACGTGAAGGTGTTCGGCGATGACGCCATACGGTTTGCCCTCAGCCACAAGTGCGAGCGTCTGAAGCTCGCGCACCGTCATGCGCCGCAACGGATTGGTCGTGCCTCTGGCTTCCATAAAAGCGACTTCGGAGGCGAGGTCGTGGCTGAGATAGGGCCGGTTCTCACGCACCTTCCGGAAAGCTTTGAGCACCTCGTCGGACGAGGTGTCCTTGAGCACATATCCTGTCGCGCCGACTTCCAGCGCGCGGCTTACGATCACCGGGTCCGAATGCATGGTAAAGACCAGAATGGGCGTCGCCTGATCGTGCAAGCGAAGCCTGCGGATGAAAGAAAGCCCACCAAGCGCCCCGACCCGCAAAGCCAAGTCGACAATGATCACATTTGGCTTGTGCGCGCGATAGAGGCGAAAGCCGTCGGCGAGGTTCTCCGCCTGGATAATCTCGCGGACGCCTGCATCTTCAAGCAGCTGCCGGCAACCCTGTAGCACAATCGGATGGTCGTCGATAACAAGTACACTCGTCATGATGGCTCTCATACAGGCTCTGCTTTGCGCGAGCGTGCCTTCTTGCGCTCCACCGGAATCTCGACGTGAATGACCGTCCCTTTGGCAGGTGCGCTGTCGATGGCGCAACTTCCGCCGAGCGAACGCACCCGCTCGGTCATGGTCGTAAGCCCGAATCCTTTAGGCGTCGCGCGGGCAAATCCGGTTCCATCGTCCCGCAAATCGAGTGTCACCGTGGCATGGTTCGTGCGGCTGCGGTTGCGCTGCGGCGCCAGTGTCTCGGAAACATCGACCGTAAGAGCGCGCGCTTTGCCGTGGCGGATGGCATTGGTAATGCCCTCCTGGACACACCGGTAAAGCGTGACATCGATCGTCTCTCCGTAGTGGTTGGCAAGCTTGCCGAACGAGGCGGCGATTTGAACGTCAGGATGGCGGCGTTGGAAGCCGGTCACGAGTTCGTCCAGAAGCTCGACAAGCTTCACCCGGCCAAACGGAACCGGCCTTAGCTTCTTTAGAAGCGCCCGGTTCAAGAGCTTGAGGCGCTCGGTGATCGAAAGAATTTCGCCCACGCGTTGGGAGATTTCGGTGGTGCGGCTGTCGGGTTTTTGATCGGCAAGCTTCTGGATCGATGAGGCGTTCGCGGTAATACCGAACAGGCAGGGCCCCGCCTCGTCATGCAGCTCATTGGCAATCTCGCGGCGCTCCTCTTCCTGCACTGTAATAAGCTGGCGGTAGAGCCGACTATTTTCGTCGCGCGCGTTGCCAAGTGCGCTGGCGAGCGTATTGAACCTCTCGGCGAGGACGGCAAGTTCTTTCACCTTCGGCAGAGTTAGCCGGGTCGCGTAGTGACCGTCCTCCAGACTCTGCATGCCCTTAGACAGGTGTACGAGCGGACCGAGAAGCCGGCCGAGCACGACATAAAGGACGGCAAGGACCAGCACGTTGAGGACAAGCAAGACGATCGCGAGCAAGGAAAAGTACTCCCAAGCCTCGGCAATCTCGTCCTCCGGCTCTCCGAGAATGATGACCGGATCGACGCCCTGAAGCGCAACGACCTTCACTGCGTGACCGGAAAAATCGGGCCGCACCAATGCGGCGAACCAGCGGGGAGCATACTCACCTTCCGTACGCGGTGACACCATAGCCAGATGATTGTTTGCACCCATGAACAGGATGCGGACATGGCGCAGATTTTTGAGCTGGAGGGGCAGTTCTTGACGGAGTTGGGCGATCCCGCCCTTGGCTATCGAATCCTTCATGGTCGCGACGACGAGGCCTTCGGCCACTTCGAGCGAGGCCTCTATCTCGACCTTGGTTGCCGCGCGGGCGTTCAGGATCGAATTGGCGCTGGCCACAAGCGCAGCGACGAGATTGATGATCCCCACCGCGATGAGGAGCTGCGTCCGAACCGGCCGTTCATACCAAAACTTCTTTAGCACCTCGGCCATCGCCCCTCGGTCGTTTTGGTCCGAAAAACCTTTGGCTGCGAAATCTCACGCCAGTCGAAGCCCGATCAGGGGGAAATGGCAATGGGAAACTTTGCAATCGATTTGCCAAATGTTCCCCTATGCGGCCGGGAAGGCGGCAAACGGCTCCCGCCTCGCTCAATTGTGCGCAGCGGCCGGGGTACTCTTGCCGGAGGATCGCCTCTGCCGCTAGCGGGCGGCCACAAGGTGCTGAGCGAGGTCGTGGTCCGGGACCTTGGTCAGATCCTTTTGCAGGTCGCTTGCGACCAACTCGGCGATCGGTTTGCTCAGAGCCTGCTTGAGTTCGGTCAAGACCCCGGGCGGGGCAACGAGCATGAGCTCGTCGAATTGACCGCGCCGGTGTTCATCGTCGAGCTGGCCGGCAACGACTTTCACAAAGTCCTCCTTGGCCGCCTCCTTGGGATCGCGGCGCGGCTCGACCGCGGAACGGCCGGGCCCGGCGCTTTCCATCACCCTTGCGGGACGGTCACGCCCGAGATCGCTTGCGCGCGCGTGCAGGTCCGTTGAGACAAAGCTGGCGACCGTGCGGAAGGCGCCCTTTTCGTCCTGTGCAACAAAGCGGGCCCTGCCGCCATCGGCGATGACATACCAGAGTTTCGGTTTCTTCATGGACCCGGCCGCGTTCCTGAACCCCGCAAGGTCATTATGTATGCAGCGAGATCGCCAACTTCACTTGTGGTCAGGGGGATTGTCGGCATCGGATGCTTCGGCAGGATGATAAAGGCCTTAATCGAGCCTGCCGTCTGGCCTTCTCTGTTGGCGATCTCCGGGAAGCTCGGAACATCGACATTGGCATGTTCTTGCCTGATCTCGCCGACGAGGTGACAATTGGAGCAGAGTCGCGCCGCCAACTCCGCACCGTGACCCGGGTCAGGGGCGCTGGTGACAGGTCCGGCAAGCGCAAGCCCGGCAGCGAGCATCCCCAGAAGGGCGGCGGCGAAAGCAATGCGAATTTTCATGCAAACCCCTTATCGAAGGCGCGTTTGCCAAACGGATCTCTAACATGACGCGGGGCTCGATAGGGCCGCTCATGCGCCATCAGGCACTCATGGCTTCGAGCTTTGCCACATTGATGAGATGTACGCGCCTTGCGGATTCCAGCTCGATCGCGTCCATCTCCTTGAGCTCCGCAAACATACGGGAGACGGTCTCGAGTGTAAGACCGAGATAGTCGGCAATGTCGTGGCGGGGCATGGCCAGGTCGAAAATGTGTTGTGATCCGGTGCGGCGGTCCATTTCAAGCAGAAATGCAGCCAAGCGCTCCAGCGCGTTCTTGCGGCCGAGCAGCAGGAGATGGTCCTGAGCGTGCCTTAGCCCGATCACCGCCAGGTTCAGAAGTTCGCGCACCACGCTGGTAGACTGCCGGCTTGCGCCAAGAGACCCGTCCCATCTAAACGCGACGACCTTGGTGGGCACGACGGCTTCGGCCGAGGCATGATGAAAGGCGTCGGCCTCGAAGCCGAACATCTCGCCGGGCAGGTGAAATGCGCTGATCTGGCGGCGCCCATCCGGAAGGAGCTTTGAGACGCGCACGACGCCTGAAAGCACTTTATAGACATAACCGGATGTCTCGCCTTCGGCGTAAATCTCGGCATTCCGCCCGAAGCTCATGGCAACCCCGATCAATGCCGAAGGCTCCACTGCCCCAACTTTGGCATTCACCGCAAAGGGCAGCAAAGATTCCGAGATCTGCGTAACGGCCCTCTGTGCCAGCATTCTTGTGCTCCTCCCGTGAGGCTCTCTGATATGGATCAGATACGGTGCCGGTCACGGGGCGGAAATTCGTGAAAGACCCTAAGGGAAATTACGGAGTTGAAGAAAAGCGGCGAAAAATGTCTCGTGCTGGGCCCCAACTCGCCCTCAGGTTGACGCGCCCGGACCGATTTCGGCGCGCAAGGCCATGCGAATAAGCTCTGACAGGCTTCCCGCCTCCATCTTGGTCATCAGGTTGGCGCGATAAACCTCGACGGTGCGAGGGCTGATGCCGAGGTCGCGGGCAATGGCCTTATTGGAATGCCCCTCGATCAACCCTTCGAGAACCTGCCGCTCGCGTGCCGACAACGAGGCCAGTTTTGCCGCGACGATGCGCTCTTCTTCGCTGGCGCCGCCTCCGCTTCGTTCCAGCGCGGTTTTAACGGCGCCAAGCAACACCTCCTGGTCGAAGGGTTTTTCGATGAAATCGATGGCGCCGGCTTTCATTGCCTCCACTGCGAGAGGGACATCGCCATGACCCGTAATGACGATGGTCGGAAGCTTGCACGCTTTGGCCTCAAGCGCGTGGAGCAACTCAAGCCCACTCATCCCGGGCATGCGGATGTCGGTGATCAGGCAGCCGCCGCTGACGTCGGACAAGCCGGCAAGAAACGATGCCGCCGAATCATAAAGACGCACGGCTAACCCCGCGGACCCCAACAGAAAGGCCAGCGATTGACGAACCGCCTCGTCGTCATCGACGACATGGATGATGGCGCTATCCTGCATCGGGAGCCCCCGCCTCGCTCGCGGATCGCAAGGTGAAGCGGAATATTGTGCCGCGGTCCGTATTCGGTTCGGCCCATATCTGTCCGCCATGCGCCTCGATGATGCGTTTGGAGATCGACAGTCCGACGCCCATGCCGGCAGGCTTGGTCGTGACGAAGGGCTGGAACAGCCGCTCGGCAATCTCGCTGGAAAGGCCTGTGCCGCTATCTGCCACACTCACCGTCACCTTGCCGTCATGCGGCCTCGACGTGGTGACCAGCAATTCCTTGCGGTCGCAGCCATCCATCGCCTCGATGGCATTGCGAATGAGATTGTGTAGCACCTGCTGTATCTGAACCTTCTCGACCTGAACCCTGTCGGTATGGCTGGCAAAACGGAAATGCGTTTTGACACCCTCATCCTTCGCGCCGACCAAAGCGAGAGCGGCCGCTTCTTCGACCAGCTTGCTGATGCTCTCCGGAGCCTTATCGGTCTCGCCATGGGCTACGAATTCGCGAAGCTGGTGAATGATGTGACCGGCGCGTAAGACCTGCTTGGTGGTCTCGTCGAGCGCATTTTGGATCTTCTCCATATTGGGGTGATCGATGGGCTCAAGCAGGCGGCCGCAGCCTTGCAGATAATTCGAAATCGCCGATAGCGGCTGGTTGATCTCGTGCGCCAGGGTCGAGGCCATTTCGCCCATCGCGGTCAATCGCGAGAGACGCGCGAGCTCGGTCTGCAGCTCTTGCAGCTGTTCCTCGGTCTCTTGCCGTTCGGTGAGATCGCGGATGAAACCGGTGAAGAATTTGTGCTTGCCCGATTGCATCTCGCCGACGGCAAGTTTCATGGGAAAAGTTGAACCGTCCTTGCGGAGGCCGGTCACGACTCGATCCGTGCCGATGATGCGCTTTTCGCCGGTGGCCATATAGCGCTGCATGTAGCGGTCGTGCTCATCGCGATAGGGCGACGGCATCAGCATACTGACATTGTGTCCGATCACGGAGGATGGCGCGTGACCGAACAGGCGCTCGGCGGAAGCACTGAAGGACCGAACGACACCTTTCTCGTCGACCACCACGGCGGCATCCGGTGTGGCGTCGAGGATCGATCGGAGAAGAGCTTCGCGGGACTCTAAATCCAGAGCGTGTTCGCGGTTACGAATGCGCGTCTGGCGCAGCTTCTCGCCCAACCAGGAGATTCCTGCGCAGACGAAGGCGAAGATCGCGGCCTCGAGAATCTTGGGCGAACTCAAGCCTTGGGTGCTCGCCAGCGCAAATCCGAAGCCGAGACTCAGCGCCGCAGCCAACAGGCCTGGACCGAGACCACCGAAGCCGGAGGCGAACAAGACGGCCGGGATGAAGATGAGAAACGAGCCGCGATCCTCAAGCCAAGGGTGTAAGCCCCAAGCGAGCAGGATCGAAACCCCGACTGCGGCTGCGGCCGCCCAATAATCGGCACGCGCAGGCCTTGGTTCGGCGAAAGCGCTGAACAGGCGCTCTAAACGGCTTTCTCCTGAGGATGTCGGAACCGGGCCGTGCATGGCAAAATTCTATCGGTTGTACCAGATCCACGGAACATGAGTTCGGCCGAGGAATTCTAGCTCTGGTATAACAGCGATGGGCTCCGCGTTTGATCTTTGTCAACGCAGGATGCAGGCTTGGCGGGCCAGTTCAAGACCGCCAAGGCCTGGAACAGCCGGATCAAGGAGACGTACAATGGCTGCCAAAGACGCCAAAATGCCCGATCACTATGCTCTTCGTGATGAAGTCGAGACGATCGCCAAGCACGTTGCGACATTGCGCAAAGACATTGAGGAGCTTGGCGCGTCGGTCGCCAGGGCCGGAGGCCATCAGGCTGAGCGCATCCAACACGCGGCAAGTGAATCAATGCAGGCGCTCGAGACTGATGTGCGGCGTAATCCCCTAACGGCCATGGGTATCGCCTTTGGCGTAGGTGTCGTTTTCGGGGTAATCGTGCTGCGCTAACATTGGGATCAACACAACGATGGGAGTTTCAATCCCCGAGACCCAATCAAAACAATAGAGAGAGATCTTGCTCGTTATGCCGATACCTTTGCAAATCAGCTTCCGGAATATGGATCCCTCCCCTGCCGTCGAGGACCGTATTCGCAAGAAGGTCGAGAAGCTCGAACGCTTCAACGACCGCATCGTCAACTGCACCGTCGTGGTCGAGGCGCCCCACCGCCATCATCACAAAGGCAAGCTTTACACCGTGAGGGTCGACATCAGCGTGCCGGGGAAGGACGTGGTCGTTGACCGGGCCAAGCCCAGCGACCATGGCCACGAAGACGTGTATGTCGCGCTTCGCGATGCCTTCAACGCCGCCGTACGGCAGCTTGAGGATCAAACGAGAAAGATGCGCGGCGACGTCAAGAGTCACGCCCGGCGCGCAGAGGGGTGAAGGCCAGGCGACCGCCTAGGCCTCGTCGGCATCGTCCGAGCCGGCAGCAAGCAGGCTCGCATTGCCCCCCGAGGCCGTAAGATTGGTGGTACGGACCCGCTCGCGAGCGAACGCCTCAATATATTGCGGGCCGCCGGTTTTGGGGCCGGTGCCCGACAGGCCCTCACCGCCGAACGGCTGCACCCCGACCACCGCGCCGATCTGATTGCGGTTCACATAGACATTTCCGACTTTGACTCTCCCGGCCACGAAATCGGCTGTCTCCTTGATCCGGCTATGGAGGCCGAGCGTGAGCCCGTAGCCTGTGGCGTTGATTGCGTCGCAAACCTCGCCGAGGCGGCCACCGGAAAAGCGCACGACATGGAGGATGGGGCCGAACACTTCGCGCCTCAGCAACGCGATCGAGGGAATCTCGTAGATGGCGGGAGAGACATAGGTCCCGTGCGAATGGTCCTTGCCTAATGGAAGATCAAGCAACTCACGCCCTTCTTCCCGCATGCGCTCTTTATGGCTTTCGAGCGCGGCCTTGGACTCCGCATCGATCACGGGACCGACATCCGTCGCATAGTCCAGCGGGTCGCCAATCTGAATTTCCCGCGCCGCACCGGCCAGCATATCGAGCGTCCCATCGGCGACGTCATCCTGCAGGAACAAGATTCGCAACGCCGAGCATCGCTGGCCCGCGCTGTTGAAAGCCGAAACGAGCGCGTCATCGACCACCTGCTCGGGCAGAGCCGAAGAGTCGACGATCATGGCGTTAAGTCCGCCGGTCTCGGCGATCAGCTTGGCGATCGGGCCCTCGCGGGCGGCAAGCGAACGGTTGATGACGAGGCCCGTTTCAGTGCTGCCGGTGAAGGCGATGCCGTCCACGCGACGGTCTTGGGCGAGCGCCGCGCCAACCACCTCTCCACGGCCCGGCAGAAGATGGAGCACCGAAGGCGGGACGCCCGCCCGGTGCATCAATTTGACAGCGCGCGCGGCAACGAGCGGCGTCTGCTCGGCCGGCTTGGCCACCACCGCGTTTCCGGCGGCAAGCGCGGCCGCGATCTGTCCGGTGAAAATGGCCAACGGAAAATTCCACGGCGAGATCGCCGCAAATACGCCGCGCCCATGCAGGCTAAGCGCATTTTCTTCCCCGGTGACGCCTTTGAGGAGGCGCGGTGCAGAAAACTTCAGGCGCGCTTGCGCCGCCGAATAACGCAAATGGTCGACCGCCTCGCGGAGATCGCCTTCCGCATCTTGCAGGGTCTTGCCGGCCTCTCGCACCAGAAGCGCCATCAGTCCCACTCGATCGGCCTCGAACAGATCTGCGGCGCGCTCTAGAGCGGCCGCGCGCGCTTCGCCGCCCGCGCGGTCCCAATCCTCGCTTGCGGCCTTTGCTATCTGAAGCGCCCGGTCGATCTCCTCGGGAGAGGCGCTTCGGCAGGCGCCGACAACGATCCGCCTGTCATGCGGCGATGTGATCTTTTCCGCCTCGCCGTTCGCGCCGCTCTCTTTCCCATCGACGATGGGACCGGCCTCTGCGGGCTCTGAAAGCGCGCCCTCGATCGCCTCAACCAACGGCTCGCGTATCGTCCCTTCCCACAGCGGCAGACCAAGGCTGTTTTCCCGCTCCGGCAGGTACAGGTTCGGGGGAATTGGAATGAGAGGGTTTGCTTTCGGGGTAAGCGCCGCGGCCTTCTCGACCGGGTCGGCGACGATCGCCGCAATTGGCGCCGCGTCGTCGGCCAATCGATGCACAAACGACGTGTTGGCTCCGTTCTCGAGCAGCCTGCGCACAAGATAAGAGAGAAGGTCGCGATGTTCGCCGACCGGGGCATAGATCCGGCACGGCTTGCCGAGGCCTTCGGGATTGAGGAGTTCGCGGTATACCGGCTCGCCCATGCCGTAGAGCCGCTGAAACTCGTAAGGCGCATCCTGAGCCAGCGTGGCAATTGCCGCGATCGTATGGGCGTTGTGCGTGGCGAATTGCGGGTAAAAGAGATCGGGCCTGGTGAGAAGCGCGCGCGCGGCCGCGAGATAGGCGACGTCGGTATTTACCTTGCGCGTGAACACCGGATAGGAGGCGAACCCGGCCTCTTGTGCCCATTTGATCTCGCTATCCCAATAGGCCCCTTTAACCAGGCGCACAGGAATGCGCCTTCCCGTCATTGAAGCCACGTCAGCGAGCCAAGCGATCAGCGGCAGCGCACGCTTGCTATAGGCTTGCACGGCAAGCCCGAGCCCGTTCCAACCGGCAAGCGCAGGATCGGTAAACAGCGGCTCCAGCAGCTCCAGAGACAGATCGAGCCGGTCCGCCTCTTCGGCATCGACAGTCAGAGGCAGCCACGCATCTTTCATTGCGCGCGCAAGCGTGTGAAGGCGCGGGCCGAGTTCCGCTCTGAGCCGCTCGCTTTGCGAGGCATGATAGCGCGGGTGCAGGGCTGAGAGTTTGACCGAGAGGCCCGGACGCTCCATCAGGGCCTCGTCGCTTCGCGCCGCAGGCGCGTCCGCCCCGGCCGCGATTGCTTCAGCTGCCTGCTCATAGCGTTGCGCATAGCGCTCGGCGTCATCGCCTGTACGCGCGGCCTCTCCCAACATGTCGAACGAGAAGCGATAGCCTTGCGCGGCTTCGTCTTTGGCATTGGTGAGCGCTTCGTCGATCGTTCTGCCGAGGACGAACTGACTGCCAAGGATGCGCATGGCGTGGCGAACAGCCTGACGGATCAACGGCTCGCCGCTCCGTCCGATCAGGCGCTGGAGCACGCTCGCCACATCGGTCTCTTTCACTTCGCTCCAATCAAGAAGGCGTCCCGTGAGCATCAGCCCCCAGGTCGAGGCGTTGACCAGAAGGGAGTCCGAGCGGTCTAGGTGACGCGACCAGTCGCCCGAGCCAATGGTCTCGGCGATGAGCTTGTCTTGGGTCTCGCTATCGGGGATGCGTAACAGAGCCTCGGCGAGGCAGAGCAGCAATACGCCCTCACCGCTTGAGAGTCCGTACTCGTGGAGGAAGGAGTCGACCCCGCCGGATTTTCTGCGGCCTTCGCGCGCTGCCTTCACCAGGTTCGTGGCAATGGCTTCGGCGCGCCGCGATTGCTCGCCGCTCAACCGGGCTTGCCCGATCAAGTCCTCGACCAGCCTGCCCTCGTCCGCGAGCAGCGCCTCGCCGATGACAGCGCGGCCTGGCAGTTGGCTGCCTAATGCGATTTGGCGGCTCGGCTTCCCCATAACCCTAGATTTAGACCCTGGCGACTGGGCCTGCGAGAGGCCCGTTCGTCCCGGCTTTCAAAAACAAGCAGATACCCGTGCCAAGCGGCGAGATCGGTGTAGCCGAGCGCGGTTAAGCGATTGACGTTTTGATAAAACGACTCGCTATCACATTTGCGGGGAACCTCGTCACGTTCTCTACGTTCTCAGTTCATAGGGTAGGGTTTGATGCGGAAACGAGTTGCGTAAGTGGGTGCTGGGGGATGGCCAGTCAGTCGAAGCGCGGCCGTCTGAGGCGGTCGGCGACCCATCGGTCACCAGCCGATGTGTTGCCCGAATGTCCAGAAGGGACTGATTCCAAAAATAAAAATTTGAAACCCCGAGCGGCGGCACCGCGCGTTCGAAAGGCGAACGCCGTCCAATCGGAAGTGGGTCAAGGTGCCCCTCTCGACGCAACGCTTTCAGACCAACAACCCGCGCCCGGTCGCGTCCAGCAGGAGGACGCCGGAGCAGGCAGCAGTAATTTCGCGCATGCGCTCCTCGATCAAGCCGAACTCGCCTCAGTCAATCTCAGTCATGCCTCATTCAATCACGCCAACCTCGCCGGCGCCGATCTCACCGAAGCGAATTTGAGCGGGGCCGCGCTCGATCACGCCGACTTCTTGGGAGCCAATCTGGCAAATGCCAATCTCAAGAGCGCAAGTCTACGCTTCGCCACCTTGAAGGAAGCCAAACTTGACAGCGCCGATCTGTCGGGCGCCGACCTTCGCTACGCCCGGCTCAATGACGCCGATCTGACCGCGGCGAATTTGAGCGGCTCCCATCTCGATTACGCCAACTTCACGGGCGCCAACCTTGCCAATACCAATCTTTGCGGCGCGCATTTGCGCTATGCCAAGAACCTGACGCCTGCGCAGCTCGAGCAGGCCCAGACCGATGAGTCGACGATCCGGCCGTTCCATTATTTGGAGCTGGCGCCGCTGTCGCAGACGAGCCGCCGGACGCGGCGTTGGAGCCGGCCCCTCATGGCCGCCAGCCTTTTATTGTTGGCCGGAATTGTGGGAGTCTACACGTCCGTTGACCTGATCCGTCAGCGCCAAGCACCTCACGCAGCGCCAGCCGTCGTGCCTCCACCTGACGTGACGCCGCTGCCGGCCTCGCCGAGACTGGCCTTGCTCACACCTTCGAGGCTCCTGCCCGACTCGCGTATCGAAGTTTCCACCAACGCGCGCCACATTCGTCCGAAGTCTCTTGCAGTGGTGGCGCTCTATCCCACGGTCCTCATCCGAAAAACGGACGCGATGACCTCGGAAACCGTGCCGTCCGGTTTGCAGCCGGTCCCCGTTCAAAGATTGCGCATTAGCAATCCCACTCAAAGCCTGTCCCCTTCCCTGCCGGAAAGTGTGTCCGCCGTCGACGTGCCGTTCGAAAGACTTGCGCTCACGACGCCAGCCGGCGGCTCGGTATTAAGCGATGCCCCATTGCCGGTCGTTGCCGCTGTTCCCGCGAACCTCACGATCCCCGTGCGAGAGAAGGCGGCTAAGAACAAGGTGCCCGTCCCGACATTTCGTTTGGATCCTTTGACGATGGTTGTGTCGCTCAGTCAGCAGAAGATCGACATCTATCGGGGCACCACGCGGGTCACGACTTCAAAAATTTCAAGCGGCAAGCGCGGCCACGAGACCAAGATCGGTGTGTTCAGTATTCTCGAGAAGCGGCGTTATCACCGCTCCAATCTTTACAGCGACGCGCCTATGCCCTGGATGCAACGGTTGACCTGGTCGGGTACCGCGCTTCATGCCGGCGTCGTGCCGGGCTATCCGGCCTCTCATGGATGCATCCGGCTCCCATTCTCGTTCGCACCTAAATTGTTCCAGTTAACGAGTGTCGGAGAGAACGTCGTTGTAACTCACGCCCGGGTTACGCCGAAACCGATCGAGCATAAAACTCTGTTCCAGCCCGCTCGTTCAGCTCCGTTAGTGTCCATGGCTCTGGCAGACCAAGACCAAACTGTTACGTCCGATCTCGCGGCCACAGACGCGACATTGCAAGGCACGGAGCAGGTAGACATCGATGCCTACGATGACGCCGAATCGGCCACACCCTTGCGAATGCTGATTACAAGACGTACGCCGCGCGACCGCATCATCGGCACGCAATATGTGCTTGCCTCGCTCGGCTATCTCAGACGGCAGAACTTCACGGGCCGGCTGGGACCGGAGACAATGGCCGCCATCAAAGCTTTTCAAAAAGCGAATAGTTTGAAAGTCACCGGGAATTTTTCCGAAGACGTGGCCAAGGCGATCTACCGCTCCGCGGGCAAGTCCGATCCGCCTCCCGGACATCTCTACGTCCGGCAGGATTTCCGTCAGGTCTTCGATTTTCCGGTCGATTTTCTCAATACAAAACAGTCGCTTGGGACTCATATGTTCACGGCAATGAAATCTCCGTCCGGCGGCGCCAACATCGCGTGGATGGCGATCAGCCTCGAAGGCGACGATTCAAGGCGTGTGCTCGACCGAATCGAGATCCCTGACGATGTCCGCAAGCAGATTTCAGAACGGCTGACGCCGGGCTCAACACTGATTGTTGCCGACGATAGTAGCCATTCGGCCATCTTACGCGAGGGTGACGATTTCATCGTCTCGAGCAACGAAGAGCCGATAGAGGTCGTGGCCGAACCGCGGAAACCTAAAGCGCCGGCGAAAGTCACGAAGGCAAAGCGCAGACAGGCCAAACCTGCGACGGTCGGAAGCCCTCGGGTTCAGACGCGCAAGGCGCCTCCCCCGCGCCGTTCTTATCGGCCGGCGCCTCATCGCGGTTTTTGGTCGTTCCGGCGATGGTAGCTCGGCAACGAAATCGAGCGACGTTTTACTTGGTCAGTTGAGCCTTGGGGACCAGGCTGGAGACCGAGATATCGTCAAGGCAATCGCTGACCGGTCCTGTGTCAGCGCGACACTCCATGACTTCATTGATCAAGAAACTTCCAATATCGTCACAAGACGTGTTCGCCAGCTCGAACAGCTTAACGGTGCGCTTCTTGGACTTTACCGGCGCGAGATCGACAACGAAACGGCTGCCGATCACGCCGTCAGGCTGAAACAGGACGAGATCGAGCTTCAAGACCTGGTAATTGACGCCGTCCTTGTTGATGATGACGAAATAGGTTCTGCATTGATTGCCATGGGGCTCAAGCTTGTTGAGCTGAATTTCTATCGCCCCGTCCTCCGCTTTCGTAGCCGTGTCGTCCTCCGCCCTGGCCGGCGAGCCCAGGCCCAGGGCGACACTCGCGAGAGCCATGAGCGCAATGAATTTAGAGCTTACAGATTTTCGGGCCGGCACATAGCCCGGTCGAGGTTCACATTCCACCGAATACCCCCGTTTCTAACTCGGCCACGTCCCTGGTTATCCTCTCTCACGTCTCGATCGCAAGGAGATTCGGGCCGCGTCGATTCAACCACAGGCAAAACAGATAATGGCCCCAAGGGTTCCCTCGGGGCCATTATTCTATCTACAGCACTTGGCGGAAGGTTCCCTAATACATCAGCGAGAACCTTCCTTCTTGTTGGCAATTAGCCGGACTTTGCCTTCGAGTAGGTGGCCTGAGCCTTAGCCAGATTGCCTTCAGGATCCTTCATGAACTCAGTCTTGGCTTGCTCGCTGCCGAAGCAATAGGTCTTTCCACCGATCTCGCCGCTGATGGAGCAGTCGGTGGAGATTTCCTTACCCATCGCAAGGCCCATCGCGCACATGTTGTCGTACTCACCGGCCAGAGCGGCGGTAGACACGGCAAGCAAGGCGGCGCCGGCAAGCGCAGATGTCACATATTTAATCATCGATACCTCTCCTTATTGGTTTGAAGGCAGATATCTGCCTTATCTTCCTCTAGCACCCCGCCCAGCGGCCCTATGTGACCTCGGTCACATCGCCCATTGCGCGGAGGCTTCTCACTTTCCCTGATATAAAGTGGAACACTTCCGGCTTTCGAGAGTTCCACGCTAGGAGGGATTGCAGTGTCGGCAATTGCAGCCGCAAGGTAGGCTTGCTGTTAATTTGCAGGCTAAAAGCACTGCTATCTGCGCGTTCCAGTCAATCGCGTCGAAAGTGTGAGTCGTTAGGAGATTGCCGATCTCCCAGGTGCCCGGTCGCCGCCGGACATGAACGTCCCACTTAGACTGTACTCGAGGGACTTATGAGTCACCCTCAGCCCAGCTCTCCACGGGTCTTATCGCCGGCATCCGGTGACATTGTGAAGGATGTCGCAAACAGCAACGTCAAGGAAGAGCCCGAAGCGGCGCCGGCGCGCGACCCGGGCAGCACGGAGCCGCCATTGCCACTTACGCCTGAGCGGCTCGAGCTCATCAAGGCCTATGCCGCGAGCCGAAGCCGCGGCGCCGATGAAGCGGGCGCATCGCGGATCGCAAAACGTTTCGCGCCTCGCGGCTCGGCCGAGCCTCACTCTACACAGACCAAGCCCGCCGCGCCTGCACCGGCGACCGCGCCTGCGCGGACCGAACCTGTTGCGCCTGCGCCGGTGGCCCCGCCTGCACGGACCGAACCTGCCGCGCCGGCGTCGGCGCTGGCGCACCCGCCGGTGCTTGCCTGGGCATCCGGGATCCGGAGGCTGACTGTCGTGCTTGTCATCGCCGCGTTGCTACCGAACGTCGCGCTGGCGGTTTACTGGCTCCATCTCATGGATTCGCCTTCATCCGAGGAGATCCTTCCACCGAAGAACAATGCCCAGCTCAAACCCCAACCGCAGACCCTGTCTCCGGTGCTGTCGATACCCGATGCGCTTGAGGCATCGCCGGGCATGACGATCGCTGTTCCGATCGCCCTTGATGGAACCGATGCAGTCCCCGAGGGCAGTGTCATCGTGATCAAGGGATTGCCGGCCGGAAGCGCGCTGTCGGGAGGACATGCCTCCGGCGAGGCGGAATGGAAGCTGACGCCCGGCGAGATCGGCGATTTGCACCTTCGCCTCGGGGAGGCCGCAAGCGGCGACTCCAGACTGATCGTCGAACTCGTTGCGCCCGGCAATGGCACCATCGCAACGACGTCGACGACTCTTCGAACGAAGGCCGCCGTGAAAACGGAGCCCTTCCCTTATGGCATTAGCCAGGGCGGAATCGAACAAGCACCTGTCCCAGATCAAGCTCCTGTCCCAGATCAAGCGCTCGTCCCGGACATTGAGGCCACGGAGCCCGAGGCCGGCGCGCAAGAGACTACGCCATTGGAGACCGCGTCCATCGAAGGCGTGTCGTTGCCGGACCGGCGCCCTGAGCCGCCTGCCGATGCGAACTGGATCAGGCCCACGGCCTGGGTCAATCTTCGCGAAGGTCCCTCCTCCACGGCGAAAGTGCTCAAGATCGTGCCCAAGGGAGTCAAACTCCGCGTGTTGGCGCGCAAACGCGGCTGGATACAGGTCGAAGAACCCAAGGCCTCACAGAGCGGCTGGATTTACGCAGGCAACGTCGCTTCGGTGCGCTGATCGGCACCGACGGAACCTTATTGCGCTCTTCAATCAGGCGGTCGCAGCGTCCGGTTCGCCGCTACTGGCAAGAATTTTGGCGCGTACGGAATCCCTCAAGCGGACGGCCGCGGCAAAGTCATCGCCATCGGCCGAGATCAACGGCTCCACCTGCACCAGGACGGCGCCGCGGCGGGGGAACCATTGGCGGTTCCGCAAGATCGACCGTGTGCCCTGGAGGGTAACCGGTAAGACATGCAAATTCTGACGCGCGGCGATGACAAATGCACCCAGGCGGAACGGAAGAAGGCCCGGCGCGCGCGTAAAAGTTCCTTCGGGAAAAAAGACGAGCTTTCTCCCGGCTTGCGCCGCTTCGAGAGCCTTGTTTACGTCCTCGAGGCCGCCTTCGGCATCGGACCGCTCGACAAAAAGAACGCCCAATCGCCTCAAGAAAGGACCGGCGAAAAATTGTTGCGCGAGTTCCTTCTTGGCAACAAAGGCGGGCTCACCGGGAATGATTGCCGCCAGCACCAGAGAATCGACATAGCTCGAGTGATTGGCCGCGATGAGGACGTTTCTTCCTTTTGGCCAAACACCAGAGACCGTGACCTTTATGCCGGTGAGCCAAGTTGCGGCTCGCGTTACGAAATGCACGACACTCCACCGCAATTTCAAGGTTGGGAGCACGAGCGTGGCCGGCCAAAGAAATATTCCCAATGCCACGATCACGCTCCACCACCAGGCCGCATAAAGATAGTCGCTTGAAATGCGCACCACGCGCCGTAACTGCGACGCGAGCCCGGCGATGCCGAAACGCAGCATCTGCCGCCACATGGGCTGCGGTCGAACATGAAGGGTGCCGCGTTCGAACATTTCGCGCGCGGACGCACGGCGCAGCTTACCGCTCGAGGTCTTGGGGACGGTGTGCGGCGGTACGAGAACGATTTCTTCCGGCGGCGCGTCGAGCAAGGGCGTGACTGATTCCTCGATTCTCTGGCGCAATTTGCTCAAGGCCTCCGTCCCGGTCTCACGAGTCTCCGCCAGCAGGATCACTCTTTCAGTGCCGCGATCCGGGTCCTTGCTGCCGAATACGGCGACGCAACCCTTACGGATGCCGGGAACCTCGCCTGCCGCAGTCTCGATCTCGGCGGGATAGATGTTTCGCCCGGCACGGATGATGAGGTCCTTGGAACGGCCGGTAATGTAAATGTCTCCGCCGGCGATGTAGGCAAGGTCGCCGGTGTTAAGCCAATCGCCGTCATATAACTCGCGGGTCTTCTCGGGGTTGTCGAAATAGCCGCTGGTGGCAGACGGGCCGCGGAACTGAAGCCGTCCTTCCTTCCGCTCGCCGAGTTCGCCGGTCTCTCCGACAATGCGGACTTCATGCCCTGGCAGGGGGCGCCCGCAGGCGACGATTTCCAACGCGGCCGGATCGTCGGGGGCTGCCGGGACGGCACGGCCTTGGCGCGTCAGCACGTCGCGATCGACGCGGTCGATCGGTGGAACGCGCCCGAGCGGAGGGAACGACAATCCCACCGCGTCTTCGGCCAAGCCATAGACGGGCGCAAGAGCCTCCGGGCGGAAGCCATATTTGGCAAAGCGGGCCGTGAACTGGCGGATGGTCTCCGGCGATACCGCTTCGGCGCCATTGGCCACCATGCGAAGAGAGCTGAGATCGACACCTGAGATCGCGTTGTCGTCGATTTTGTTCAGGCAAAGCCCGTAACCGAAATTCGGCGAAGCCGACAGCGTTCCCCGATGCCGATGGATCGCCCACAGCCACTGCTCGGGACGCACCAGAAAGGTCAGCGGTGACATCACCACCAGCGGCACGGCAAAATAGAGACTGCCGAGCCACGCGCCGATCAGTCCCATGTCGTGATAGAGAGGCAGCCAGCTCACGAAAATATCTGACGGCCCCGCGTCCATCACCCCGCCCATGGCCCGGATATTCGCCAGCAAATTCGCATGGCTGAGGACCACGCCTTTGGGATCGCCGGTGCTCCCCGAAGTGTATTGAATGAGGGCCGTGTCGCCGCTTTGCGCTTCGCGCGCTCTACTTGGCGCGCTATTGCTCAATTCCTCGACAGTGACCACGTCGCGCAAGCTCTCGACCTGCAATTTCACAAGCCGCGTGATTGCCGAGGCGGACGCTGGAGCAATCAGCAGGGACGCCTTTGCATTGCGAAGGATGCCGGCCTGCCGATTGAGGTGCTCTTCAAGCTGCGACGGGCGCGCCGGAGGATAGATGGGTGTCGGCACGCCCCTGGCAAAAAGCACGCCAAAAAATGCAGCGAAAAACTCGACGCTTGTTGGCAGCATGATCGCGACCCGCTCGCCGGACTGCAAACCGGCCTGCATCAGGCCATTGGCAACGGCTCGCGCCTTGGCCGCAACCTGGCGGTACGTAAAAGCGGTCTCCTGCCCATCGCCATGCCAAAGGACGACATGGACCCGGTCGCCATGCTGGCGCACATGCCAGTCAAGCACCTCGGTGAGGGTCTTGGCACTTTCCGGCGCCGGCTCGGCGCTGCCTTCGGCAAGAGAAACCCTGCGATGCAAGTCCGCAGATGGCCGTGCCTCCGCGCCCTTAAGTGCCGGGAGCAGATCGTTCAGCGTCTCGGCTTCGCCCAACAAGTTTGGCGGCAGTTGCACGGAAAAGGCACGTTCGACCCGGAGCAAGAGTTCGGCACGCGAGAGACTGTCAAAACCCCAATCGCTCTCCAGAGAACTCTTGAGACCGGCCTGCATGATCTGCCGGCGGCGCGGGTTGAGCTCAAGCGCAAGGGCCCTGGCGATTTCGACCAGGACAGCGCCTGGGTCTTGGTCCGGCTTTACACCTGCAACCGCTTGCATCGGCATCTCGATTTCGAAGCGAAAGCACTTCAGTCCGCCCGTCGCCCGAGCGGCATCCTCCCGGCTCTTATCGGAGGCTGCCAGAACGTCCTTCGCATCAGCATAGCCGCGCCCCTCGCCAAATTGAAGGTTGACCCCGAAAAAGCCGCCGGACAGACTTTCTCCGGCAGGGCTTTGGTTGAGGGCGAATGCGCCTCTATCGGTCGGCTCCTAGCGGGAACATTGGATATTGGGGGGACCCGGGTCCCTATCGGAGATACGAGAAGGCATGCCCTATCAACCGATTGAAGATTACGGAATGATCGGCGACATGCACACGGTCGCGCTGGTCGGGATCAACGGCTCGATCGACTGGCTGTGCGTGCCGGACTTCGATTCGCCCAGCGTTTTTGCTGCGATTCTCGACGACGAAAAGGGCGGACGCTTCAAAATCGCACCAACTGGCAAGGATGTGGTCTGCAAGCAGTTCTACTGGCCGGAAACAAACGTCCTCATCACGCGGTTCCTGGCACCTGACGGCGCCGCCGAGCTCACGGATTTCATGCCTGCCGGGCGGGCCGTCTCTGGAAATCATCACCGCCATTGTCTGGTTCGGCGCATCACGGTGGTCCGGGGGACCCTCAAGTTTCTGATGGAGTGTCAACCAGCCTTCAACTATGCCCGCGACGATCACACCGTAACGATCACAAACGAGGGCGCGATCTTGGCCTCGCCGGCTCTGAGTTTGGGCCTGGCCACGAGCACACCCTTGCAGGAGCAGAATGGCCGCATTGTCTCAGAGTTCACCCTGACCGAAGGCGAGACGGCGGTCTTTTCCTTGCGGCACGTATCGCCGGAAATGGGCTGCGGCTACGCCATGTCCGCGGACGCGGCGGAAGTCTTGTTCCGCCGCACGGTTGCGTTCTGGCACGGCTGGATCGGCAAGTGCCGGTATACCGGGCGATGGCGAGAAATGGTTCATCGCTCGGCGCTAGCCCTCAAAATGCTGACTTACGAGCCAACCGGCGCCATCATTGCCGCGGCGACATGCTCGCTCCCCGAAGGCATTGGAGGCGAGCGCAATTGGGACTACCGCTACACCTGGATCCGGGATGCGGCCTTTACGGTCTATGCCTTCCTCCGCCTCGGCTTCAAGGAGGAAGCCGAGCAATTCATGCAGTTTCTCACCTTCCTTTGTAAGGAGCCGGGACCGGGCGGCACGCTGCAGATCATGTATGGCATTGACGGCCGCAAAGACCTTACCGAGGAGACGCTCGATCATCTCGACGGCTATATGGGCTCGAAGCCGGTTCGAATCGGTAATGGCGCTTTCAACCAGCTGCAGCTCGATATTTACGGGGAATTGCTCGACGCGGCTTATCTTTACAACAAACATGGGGCGCCGATTTCCTACGATTTGTGGACGTCGCTGAGGGCGATGGCCGATTGGGTTTGCGACAACTGGCGACGTTCAGATGAAGGTGTTTGGGAGGTCAGGGGCGGTCAGCAGCAATTCGTCTATTCCAAGCTGATGTGCTGGGTGGCGTTGGACCGTGCCATCCGTCTGGCAGAAAAGCGGTCCTTTCCGTCTTCGCGTGAGCGGTGGCTCAGGGTTCGTGACGAGATCTACGAGGACATTATCCAGAATGGCTGGAACCATAACCGGCGGGCGTTCGTCCAATATTACGGAAGCGACTCGCTCGACGCCGCCAATCTGATGTTGCCGCTGACCTTCTTTCTCTCACCGACCGACCCGCTGATGCTGAGCACGCTCGATGCGACCCTGCTCCCGCCCGACAGGGGCGGTCTGACCTCAAACAGCCTGGTCTACCGGTACAACATCGCGGAGTCGGGTGACGGCCTGACCGGCGAAGAAGGGACGTTCAACATATGCACCTTCTGGCTGGTCGAAGCTCTGACAAGAGCTGGCCAGCACGACCCGAAACGGCTCGAAACGGCGCAGCTCATGTTCGAACGCATGCTCGGCTTTTCCAATCACGTCGGCCTTTATGCCGAGGAGACCGGTCACAGCGGTGAAGCGCTTGGCAACTTCCCCCAAGCCTTCACCCATCTGGCCTTGATCAGCGCGGCGTATAATCTCGACCGAGCCTTGGGCCCGGACAACTAACGGATGCCGCCCAAACGGGCACGTCACGGGAGACGATCCCATGCCTGACAAGCCTGCACAGCACTATCCGCCCGTCGTAATGCCGTCCTTGGAGCAGCAAATCGTGCTCAAAGGGCAGAAAGCGCTAGTGACCGGCGCGAGCTCAGGTATCGGCAAGCAAGTCGCAATCGCGCTGGGGCATGCCGGGGCCGATGTGGTGGTCAACTACGTGACCGGCGAGGAGAAGGCCCAGGAGGCCGTTCAGGAGATCAAGCGCCGCTGCGGCGTCGAAGCCATGGCGATCCAGGCCGACGTCTCAAACGAGGGCCAGGTCAAGGCGATGATCGACGAGATGTGCCGCGCGTTCGGCACCATCGATATTCTGGTCAACAATGCAGGCCTGCAACAGGATGCTCCGTTCGAGGAGATGACCCTTGCCCAATGGAACAAAGTCATCGGCGTCAACCTCACGGGTCAGTTCCTGTGCGCACGCGAGGCGGTTCGTGAATTCAAGCGGCGCGGTGTGGTGGCCGACATTTCATGCGCCGCTGGCAAGATCATATGCATGAGTTCCGTGCACGAAGTCATTCCCTGGGCGGGGCATGTCAACTATGCGGCGTCGAAGGGCGGCGTCATGTTGCTGATGAAGTCCATCGCTCAAGAAGTGGCGCCGTGGCGAATCCGCGTCAATGCGATCGCGCCGGGCGCTATTCGCACGCCGATCAACATGCAGGCCTGGGAGACGCAAGAAGCCTATGCCGAGCTGATGAAGCTGATCCCCTATAAGCGCATCGGCGAACCGGAGGACATCGGACGCGCCGCCGTCTGGCTCGCGTCCGACTATTCGGATTACATCACCGGAACCAGCCTCTACGTCGATGGCGGCATGACCCTTTACCCGGGATTTGAGACCGGAGGGTGAGCGCGCCGCGGCGCGGCGGCGGAACCGCAGACCTCGAATTAATCAATGCGAACAGTTAGTTAGATGACCGCCGCGGCGAGGATGCCGGCTGAAGCCGGCGCCCTTCGCAAACACATATTCGGCTACGCCTTCGCCGCCGCCATCGGCAGCACCAGGTAAGCCACGCCCGACATGATCAGATTGATACCGACCAGCAAGCCGATCGCCCACGCGGCGGAGCTCGGTAGTTCGGCGAGAAGAAGCACGCCGACAATCACGGCCACGATGCCGGCGAACAACATCCAGATCCACCCGTCATGCGGACGGATACGGAAGGCGATGCCGACCTCGATCACACCCTGGACGATGAACATCAGCGCCAGCAGAATGGTGAGCGTGATAATGCCGGTCAGCGGGAAGAAGGCGAGCCACGCGCCGGCAATCAAATAGAGAATGCCGATCAGGAGATCGAGAAAGAACTCGCTCCATCCGCGGGTCGAGAACGCATGGATGATCGTGACCACGCCGCCGATCAGGAACAGCCAGCCGAGAAAGATTTTTGCCGCAATGGTGGTTATGAATGGAAACGCCACCGCGGCCATGCCGAGGAGAATGAGGAAAACGCCGAGTACGTAGAACCATGTCTTGTTTTCGGCGATTTGCGCCTGCGTCGATGCGTGTGACATAAGAACCTCCCTTTCTTAAGCTCCGACGATTCACTGACACCACCGCTCGCTATTGCGGTTTGGCCAGCCTATTCGGCCGCCGCTGCATTGATCAGTATAGCCCCAATTTGCGAAGCGTTTAACTGGTCCGATGTCGTCTCAAGGCCGGCGAGTGAACAAATTTTAGCTCCGGCCGGGCCCTCTCACAGATTCGGGCGAAAACTCTAATTGTTGCCGAGCTTCAAGGGCTCTGGCGCGAGCGCCGGCGCCGGGGCGGCGCCAAACTTATACGTGTAGCGGCCCATGACCGACTGGGCGTCGTAGTCCGACAGCCAGCGGCCGAAATATCGTACCGAGAAATCGCTCGAATCGTTTAGCGCATAAGCCCCGCCGGCCTCGACCAGGATCGAGTCTTCATCGAGGTCTGTGCCGATTGCCTTAAAGTTCGAGCCCGCAGGCGCATCGGCGAAGGACATGGTCACGGTCTGGAACGTGTCCTCGAACTCGTGCTCCCAGGCCACCGCCACTTGCGGCTTGAAGGCGCCGAAAGTCCCGTTGTAGCGAAGGCCCAGAGCGGTCGCCACCGAGTCGGCATCGCTGCCCGCCACTTTGAGCGCAGCGCCGGTGCCGTAGGGATCTTTTTCGGTGAAGCCGTCGAGCTCGGCATGCGCAACCGTGATGCCGAAATAGGGCGTCAGCATCGAGCTTGCGCCGACCGCGAAGCGGCGCCCCACTTCATTATAGAAGTCGACCACGTCGGCGTCGGGGCTGCCGCTCGGATCGACCACGGTGGTCAGGCCGAAATTGCGGTGGCTAGTCCCGTCATACCAGCCGAACTTGACGATGGCGCGGTTGTACCAAACCGCGTTGTCGTAACCGCCATAGAGCGCGATCTGCCCGCCGTCATAGTCGATGGTGCCGCCTGAGACCCCGCCCCACTTATTGAAGTCCATCTCGGAGTCGAAGTATCCGGCAGCACCGCCGATAAACCAACGGCTGTTGATGGCGTAGTCTGCTCCGGCCCAGATGCCGAACTGATCTTCGCTGTAGCCCGGCGCTTCGAGGTTGCCGTCATTGTCGTTCCAGCCGCCCCAGGCCCTGACCCAGGTCTGCACCTGATGCGGCGTGAAGCAGCCGTCAGGTCCGGCCGCAGCGCCCAAGAACTTGTCGCCAGTCACGACCGGCGCACCGGTGACATTCAGGCTGCAATCCATGCGGTCGGTGATCGACTGGTCGAGCGCGCGTAACGACCACAGCACCGATTGCAGATATTGCGCGTATTGCGCCCCAGAGAGCTGATCGAGCACGAGTTGATAGTTTCCGACAGTGTCGATCGTGAAAAGATTGGCGACGAGCTGGGCGAACGGGCCTTGCGTCGACGGATCGACGCCTGGCCCAGGCAGCTTGGGATAGACGTTCTCGATGGCGCTCGAGACCGCGCCCTGGTTCTTGCTCGGCTTAACCACGACCTCGTCGAAAGCGTTTCGGGTCGCCATCAGGTCGACCGTGTTGCCGTCATAGATCGCTGTGGTCTCCAGAAAGATTGAATTGTCGGTGACGTTGGCGAACGTGCCGTTGCGGGTGTCCGCGGCAATGACATTGTTATAGGTGGTCTGATCGGCATAGAAGGCCGGCAGATAGACCGCCCTGAGCGTGCCGTCGAGATTGGCCGTGCCGGCCGTCACTTGCGAATAGGTTCCGCCTGCGCTGTTCGACGTGAGCTGGTAGGTGAGCATGCCATCCTGCTGCACCGTGAACGTATCGATGAACACATAAGACGGCCCGTTAACACCCGTCTGCGGATCGTAACCGTTGCCTTCAGGTCCGGCCCCGGCCCAGCCGCCCGGATCGCAGGCCCCAGTCCAGCCTTCCTGGCACAGCACCAGATTGCCGCCGTCGAAGATGTCGAGGCTGTTGCCGTCGGCGTCGGAGTCTCCCAACACGACACCGTCGAAATAGGTCTTGCCTTGCGTGACCTCGATGCGGTCGTCGTCCGACAGCATGATGTCGCCATAGAGATGGCCGGGACCGTCATTGCCCTTGAGCGCGATCAGCGCCGCGTTGGGCGCTGGATCAAAACCGCCCAAACCCCCGACATTGATAGCGTTGCCGCGATTGTAGGCGCCTCCCGTCGACCAGCCGGCCCAGATCGTGCCGCTGTCATTGGTGATCTTGGTCGAGCCATCGCCCGTCCCAGTAACAAAAATGCCGGTGGCGAGCGCGCTCGCCGAGGCCGCCGCGCCGTTCGCCGCAGCCTTCGCCGCCGCGACAACCACACCGGAATTATGGATGTCGACGTCGAACGTCCCACCCTCGGCCGAGCCCTGGACGACGATGCCCCTTGCCCGTGCGGCAGCCGTCGCGGTTGCCCCATCCGCGGCCGCATTGGCAAACGCCTTGATCGTCCCGCTGTTATCGGCCTCTACCTTGGCCATGCCACCGCCATCGGCAAAGGCTCTCTGTAAGAGGCCGGTGGAATCGACGTTGACGTCGGCTTTGGTTTTGGCCAAGGCCTTTGCCCCAACACGCGCCTCGATATCGCCGTCATTGTCGAGCGAGGCCTCGGCCTGTCCGCCACTGTCGCCGACCCGGGCGATTTGACCGACGCCGGTGGCCTGCACCCCGGCGACGGCGCTGCCGGAGGCCGCATCGGCCAGGCCATTTGCCTTGGCTGCGATGCGGCCCTCATTGTGGAGCCGCATCGTTGCAATCCCGCCGCCATCGAAGGCGCGCGCATCCTGGCCGGCGCCAATAGCCTCCACCGACAGGAAAGCCGTGTTTTTAGCTACGGCCTTGCCCGCGGCGTAAGCATCGATGTCGCCGGCATTGTCGAGCGAAGCGTTGGCGAACCCACTGCCGCCATTGGCTCGGGGAAACTGGATGACGCCGGTCGCGACGACGCTCGCCGAGGCCGCGAGCCCCAGAGCCGAGCCTTCAGCGTGGGCCGCGATCTTGCCGTCATTATCGAGCCGGGTCTTGGCTGTCCCGCCGCCACTATCGGCGCTAGCGCCCTGGTCGACGCCGAGCGCGTGGCCACCGCCGTCGGCGGTGCCCGACGTCGAGTCCGCCAGACCGTGCGCCTTGGCGGTGATGTCGCCGTCGTTGTAGAGCGTCGCCGAGGCAACTCCGTTCCGACCCGTGGTGCGATTGACATTCGCGCTCTGATTGACGCCCGTAGCATTGGCGTCGACCGAGGCGTCGATTTTGCCGAAGCCTGCGGCCTTGCCATAGGCGCCGATGGTCCCGTCATTGGCGAGCCGCACCGTGGCCCGATTCCCGCTCTGGCTGGACGAGCTGGCGCTGGCAAGGGCTTGCTGATCGACGCCGGTGGCAAAAACGTTGGCCGTGGCGGTTTTGCCGAAGGCCGATGCCTCGACAGAGGCACCGATGTAAGCGTCATTGTCGAGCGAGATCGCCGCCGCCCCAATGCCGCGGATTTCGGCGCGCTGAAAGACGCCGGAGGCAGCCGCGGTCGCTTCGGCGTCATTGGAGAGCGACTCGGCCAGGATATGCGCCTTGGCCTTGATGGCACCGTGATTGTCGAGCCCGATCTTGGCCGTCCCGAAACCAGGGCCAAAGTCGGCAATGGCCGTTTGATGGACGCCGGCAGCAAGCGCAGAAACATCGGCGCTGGATTTGGCAAAACCCTCGGCTTTGGCATAGGCCTCGACGTCACCCGAATTGTCGAGCCAGAGTTCGGCGTGTTTATCGCCGCCATTATTGGGGTTATCGTTGGCGGTGGCCGACTGGTCGGCGCCGATTGCTTTAACGCTCACCGCGGCGTTGCCCCCCGCGGCGGAGGCCTTGCCTTTGGCATAGGCCTCGACGTCACCCGAATTGTCGAGCCAGATTTTGGCTGTCCCGCCGCCACCCTGGGCAAGAGCGGATTGATTGACACCCCGGGCAAGCATGCTGACTCCGGCATCCCCCTCCGTCGAATCGGCCAGGGCATACCCCTTGGCCGCGATGCGGCCCTCATTGGCGAGCGAGGCCTTGGCAACCCCATTGCCGTCAAGGGCTGAAACCGACTGCTCGGCGCCTGTCGCAGACAAATTCGCCAAGGCGCTCAGCTTGGCAAACGCCTCTGCCTTGCCGTAGGCCGAAATATCGCCGTCATTGTCCAACGTCGCCGTGGCGACGCCGTTGCCGCCATCGGCTTCGACGTCCTCGTCAGCGCCGGTAACAAAAACGCGGGCCGAGGCGTTACCCGACGTCGAATCCGCCAAAGCGTGCGCCTTTGAAGCGATATCGCCGTGATTGTTTAGCCAGTTCGCAGCGAAGCCCCCGCCACCATTGGCGTTGGCATCCATCTCCACGCCGGTGCCGCCGGCGACGGCTCTGGCCTCGTTCAAGGCAAAGGCCGAGGCTTCCGCGTGGAGTGCAATGTGCCCGTCATTATCGACCTTCACCGTGGCGACGCCGCTGGTGCCACTGGCAGCCGCGGACGGGTCGAGGCCGTCACCGGTTGCGCTAGCAGAAGCATCCCCCTGGGTCGCTACCGCCAGACCACGCGACTTGACCGCGACGTGACCGTCGTTTTCGACCGCAATTCTGGCAGTTCCATTGGCGCCATTGGCAACGGCGCTTAAGCGCGTGCCGTTGGCAAACACCTCAGCGTTGGCGGTTGTTAGGCCGAAGGCCGAGGCGCGGGCGTAGGCCTTGATATCCTCGTGATTGTCGAGCTTCATCGTCACCGACGCGCCGGGACTACTGTCCGCCAGGAAATTGTAGACGCCCGTAGCCTGCGCATCGGCCTCGGCACTGGTATTCGTGTCATGCGCCACGGCGATCGCCTCGATCAGCCCAAGATTGGTGATCCGTGGCACACGGCCTTCGACACGCATCCCTTGGGCCACAGCATTCGCGGTGGTGGCGTTGTTGGCGGCGCTTGTGCCTTCGATCGCCTGGATCACATTCTTATTGACGAATTGGTCGACGGTGGCCGCAGTGGAAACAAACACCGCAATTGCCGACGTCCCGCCCACGGCGGGATTATCGAAGCCATCGCTGATGACGGCTTCATTGACGACCAGATCGTAATCGGCCCCGCCGATGATGTTGACGAAATCGGTGTCGACCGCGATCACGGTCGTGCCGGTGCCGTTCAGCGTGGCGCCGAGCGCGCTGCGGCCGCAGACCAAAGACAAGGCGGCCAGCGACGCCCCTGTGAGAAGGTTGGCAATCCGGTTGTTGTGAGACACGGTGCCCCAAGCGCGCGCAAAAGCGCAAAATATCCCAAACCCGGCAATATCTTATGCTAAACCTTCCCGCTCTACGAGGGGCTGGGGGGCGGTTGCCTCAGTCTGCTGACGATTGTGGCCGATCTGCAACACACGTGCTTGGCTAGCTTGGAGACAGGAAATCCGTGCTCGGCGCGCGAATGACGGCCCAAATCAAGCGATTATTCGCCTCGAGCAGGCTCAGGCTCGGCCTCGTAGCCGAGCGCATCGACCAGGGGTTGGAGCCGCGTCCCGTATCGGCGCCATTTCTCGACCGAGGTCTTGTAGACCGGTTTGCGCACCTGCGCGACGCTCGCCGTCTTCACCGGTCGGGCTGATTCGTGGAAAGCAAGGCAGGCCGGATCGAAAGGAAGGCCGAGGAAGTCGAGCATATCTCTGGCTGAGGCTTCGAGATCACCCACCACATCTTCGTAGACGATGGTCTTGATCGTCCCGGCAGGAAGCACGCGATCCCAATAGGCCATGAGCTCCTGGTATTTTCGATAATAGCGGCCGAGCTCGCCGAAATCATAGCTATGGGGCATGTCGTCCTTGAACAGCTTGGTATAGGCCGACCAGCACGTGTCCACCGGGTTACGCTTGGTATGGATGAACCGGGCGTTGGGAAACAGCATATGAAGCATGCCCGCGAAATAATAATTGGTCAGCAGCTTGTCGGTTACGCGGAGCGCGTTCGGCGCCAATGTCTTCAATGTCGAGAGATACCCTTCGGCCAGGATCGCGTAATGCGCCCGGTTCAGCTTGCCGACCATCTGCGGGTATTTCGGCAGGAACGGAAAACGGCTTCGCAGCATATGGATGCGCCGGCTGAATTCCTTGATTTCTCCGGCGCCGAAAGCCTGGGGATGACTCGATACGATCTGCTCCACCAGTGTCGAGCCTGAGCGCGGCATGCCGATAATGAACACCGGCGCTTGCGTCGGATCGCCTTCAAACGGCGAATTGGCGATGAACTCTTCGGTGAAAATCTCGCGGATCGAGTCGAAGAATCCGAACGTATCCGTTTCCGTGTAATCGAGCTTGGCGCGTTTCAGCGTCGTACCCATCTTGAAGTGATTGAATGCTTTCTCGTATTCCCCGATATCCTCATAGGCCTTGCCCAGACCGAAATGAAGCGCCATGTAGCGCTCGCTCATGGGGTCGGAGGCCTCCTGCATGATCGCTTCCATGGTCTGAAGATGCGGATGGTCCGGCGTGAACTTCTCCATGTCGGCCAGGTTGGCATAAATGCCGATCGCTTTCGGATTGGCATCGATCGCCTTGAGGAGCTGCTCGCGGGCGTCGCCGAGCCGGCCGACGGATTTCAGACAAATGCCGTAATGCATGCGGGCATCGCCGGATCCGGGATTGAGCTTCAACGCCGCCTCGTAAGACGCCAGTGCCTCGGGGAAGCGGTCGCTCTCGTGCATCACCTGGCCCAGCACCACGTGCGCGTCGACATGGTCCGGATTCTCTTCGAGCCCTAGCCGGCAGGCCTGCTCGGCTTGCTCGAAATTGCTCCTTTCGAGATGGGTCCGGGCAAGCTGGATCAAGATCGACACATTTTTTGGATCGATCTTGAGCGCCTCGCCGAGCACGCGCAAAGCGTCACTCTCGCGATCCTGCTCGACGAGCAACGTCGCGAGGTTGCTGTAGGCCTCGAAATAACGTTCGTTGAGACCGATTGCCTTGCGATAAGCGAACTCCGCTTCCGCGACTTGGTCGCGATCGCGTAAGATCGCCGCCATATTATTATAGGCACCCGGGTAGTCCTCGCGAATGAACAAAGACCGCTGATACTGCTCGAGCGCTTCGTCGTCTTTGCCGAGCGCGTGCAGCGCGTTGCCGAGATTGTTATGTGCCTCGGGATAGCTGTCGCTCAGCGCGATCGCCTGTTCGTAGCATTCCGCAGCCTTCTCGAACTCCCCCTGGTCAAAGTGAACGATGCCGAGATTGTTGAGCGTTTGCGGCGAGTTCGGGTCGAGATCACGCGCCCGGCGCAGAGCGGCCATAGCCTCCGGGAGCTTGCCGCGCCGCCGCTCCATCTCACCGAGATTGGCATAGAACTGAGCGTTGTTTTGGTCGAGGTGGATGGCCCTCTGCATGGATTTGACCGCAGCCGCACGGTTTCCTTGCGCATGCAGGATGGCCGCCATGAGATTATGGGCCGCCGCGTTGCGCGGGCGCTGCGACACGATCTGAGAGCACATCTGCGCGGCTTGCTTCAGCCGGCCGGCCTGATAAAGCGCGTACACCCGATCCATGGCCTTGTTTAGCGGGAGCGCCACGCGCTTCGCTCCGCCTTGCGGTTGCGCTGCCCCGCCGGCTGCGGCTTCATCCTGCCGCGCAACGCGCTTATTCTTTTCTGGCGAAACGTTTGGATCGCTCATGCCGGCGTTCCTCGACACCGCTGCGGGGCTCGCTCGCGGCCGCCCCTGCGCCGACGGATGTGATAGTCCCAAACTGGCCGCCTGTGCAAGGCGCCCCCCGTGGCTCCTTCAACAGCCTCGCCAAGTTCCGATTTGTGCCTTATAGTTTATCCAACGCCATGCGGGTCTCGATCGTCTTTGAGGGCCAAGGCATATGTCATTGACGTTAGCCGATCTCATCGTTTGGGTCATCGTTGGCGCAATCGCCGGCTCGCTTGCCGGGATGGTGGTGACGGCCAGTTGGGAAGGCATGTCCCGCTGGACCAGTCTTGGCGTCGGAATGGTCGGGGCATTGATCGGCGGGCTGCTCTTCAGACTTTTCGGCATCTGGCCCGCCCTCAATTCAATTGCCATCTCGCTTCGGGACATTATCGCCGCCTTTTTCGGCTCGTTGATCTTCTTGCTGATCTTGTGGATCTGGAGGACCACGAAGTCTAGTCGGCCTTGAGCCGCCCGAACCGTGCCGCGCGCGGCGCTCAGGACGATGCGCGCGTCGCTTGTTCCGCTGACGAACCGGCGCGCGGATTTTTTGACTCCATGGCCGCGCCTATTGCCTCCCTCAGTCCTGATATTTCCAGCGTGCGCGTCGGAAAGGCGAAATCGATACTCTCTCGCTCGAACTCCCGGACGATTTCGAGAATGACGCCCTGATGCACATCCATATAAGTGTTGTAGTCGGCACTCAGCACAAAATACGCGATCTCGAAATTGAGAGAGGAATCGCCAAACCCCACAAAGTGCGCCCGATCGAACCGGGTCAACTTTTGGGACTCGATAATCTCCTTGAGCAGCACCGGAATCCGCTCCAGTTTTGCCACGGGCGTGTCGTAGGTCACACCGAGGGTGAACAACACGCGCCGCTCGGCCATGCGCTTGAAATTGTGGATGCGCGAATTGATCAGATCTGAATTCGCGCACACGATCTGCTCGCCCGAGAGACTGCGCAGCCGCGTCGTCTTGATGCCGATTTTCTCCACCGTGCCCTGCTGGTCGCCAAATATGATGAAATCGCCGACCTCAAAGGGGCGGTCCAGCACGATAGCGAGAGACGAGAATAGGTCTCCGAGCACGCTCTGAGCAGCCAGTGCCACGGCAATACCGCCGATCCCGAGACCGGCAACGAGCGCTGTGACGTCGAATCCGAGATTCTCGAAAATGAGCAGAAAAGCTAACGACCAGACGGCGACCCGAACGACGAATTGGATCAGCGATAAAGCGTTCCGCGTCGCCGATCTCGTCCGGTTGGTTGCAAGCTGCCAGGTGATGGCGGCCGATACGATGCGGTCGGCCCAAAGCGCGAGCTGAATGAAGAGCGCGATGACAAAGACGGAGAACACCACCTGGTGCACCGTGTCGGGCAGCTTCAGAATCAATGTGCCGGCATAGACGGCGGCAATCACGATGAAGATAATTGATGCCCTCTCCACCACCTCGCGCGACAGCGTGCGCCAGTCCTGTTGCTGGCCGGGTCTCAGCGCCGGCAGGGCGCGCAGAAGGACGAGTTTGGCGACGAGAGCCGTCACCAGGACGGCGGCGATTAGGAGCGCCGCAAGGCCCCAGGTCGAGATGCCGTTGTGATAGACTTCGCTTTCCAGCGTTTCGAGCACATCGCCTCCTGAAAATTAACCTTAGGTCCCTGCACGCTTCGCCCTTCTCTAACAAAAATCGTCGGAGCGAAGAAGAGCGGACCCTGAAAGTAGGAGAGCGTTCCGTCACATCTATTTGAAATTGTCCGGCAAAAGAGGCGGCAACCCTGGTGCCTGCCCCGTTCTCCCCTTAAATTCCTGTTGTAGTTGGCGTTTAATGCCGCCGGTGTGTCAGCTTGGAACCCGTAAAATACGATGACTACTGACGATTGCCCGATGGGCGCGCGCGCCAACGACGTGAACCGGACATTCGGTCTCGGGACCAGGGCGGTTTTCCTTGGTTTATTGGCCGCTGCGGCTACCTTCCCGCTTGCGTCCATCCACGCCGAGCCGGTTCCTCCGGTCGAGACCGAGACGGTGCGCGAGGCGCCTGTCGTCCGCAAGCTCGAATTGTCCGGCACGGTCACCTCTCCTCATGTTTCGCAAATCTCGACCTCGGTGGAAGGTCTGGTCAGCGCCGTTCATTACGACGACGGCGCTCAGGTGAAGGAAGGCGACCTTCTGCTCGAGCTCGATGCTGAGATGGAGCGGGCTGCCTACGAGCAGGCCGCCGCGCAGGCGGTCCAGGCCGCCGCCGAGGTGAGGGATGCCGAGCGCCGGCTGCGCATCGCCGAAAGCCTGGCCAAGCGGGACTACGGACCGAAAAACGAGGTCGAGGCGCGGCAAGCGGAAGTCGAAATCGACAAGGCCACCCAAGAGAGTTTTCAGGCTGAGCAGAAGCGCCGGGCCGCGATTCTGGCACGTCACGAGCTGCCTGCCCCCTATGACGGGGTGATCTCCAAGCGCATGGCCGAAGTCGGCCAGTGGGTCAGGCCTGGCACCGCCGTGTTTGAGCTCGTGGCGATGCGTGATTTCCGTGTCGATGTGCCGATCCCGCAGGACTATTACGCGCGGCTGCGCGAAGGCGCCGACGTGTCTATCGAGATCGACGCGCTGCCCGGCGAAGTGATTCCTGCCAAAATCGGCGCGCTGATCCCGGTAAGCGATCCTGACGCGCGCACCTTCACTTTGCGGGTTCTCCCCGAACGCCACGACATTCCCATCACGCCGGGCATGTCGGCGCGTGTGACCGTTAATCTCGATATTGGCAAGCGCGATCTCGTGGTAAGTCGCGATGCGTTGATCCGCTACCCCGATGGCCGCATCACGGTCTGGGTGGTGGAAGGCGATGGCGACACCATGAGCGTGACCGAACGCCGGATCGAGATCGGGCTTGCCTTCGACGGAATGGTCCAGGTCCGCTCGGGTCTGAAGGACGGCGATCGCGTCGTGGTGCGCGGGAACGAATCCTTGCGGGAAGGCCAGACCGTCCGGCTCGCGAGTTGACACGCGTATTGAACGAGGACTGACAGGAACGAGCGTGCATGTTTGAGGGGATCATCAATCGCGGGACTTTGGTGACGGTCGTCACTTTAATCGTGTGCGTGCTCGGCATCGCCGCGGCCTTCCGTATCCCCGTGCAGATGATCCCCGACCTCGAAGTGCGCACCGTGACCGTACAAACGCGCTGGCCGGGCGCCACCCCGCAAGACATCGAGAAAGAGATCATCATCGAGCAAGAGGAGTATCTCCGTTCGATTCCGAGCCTGGAGCGCATCATCTCTCAGGCATCGAGCGGCGAAGGCCGGATCGAGCTCGAATTCCCCTACAATATCGATCTCAATGAGACACTTATCCGCATCAATAACGCACTGAGCCAGGTGCCTTCCTATCCGGAGGACGTCGACCAGCCGCGCGTGCGGGCAAGCTCCTTTAGCGCCAACTCGTTCATGTATTTCAGGGTGTCGCCGCTTACCGGCAATCCACGCCAGCTCGACATGGACATGATGCACGACTTCGTCGACGACAATGTCCGGACCCGGCTTGAAAGCGTGACCGACGTCTCAGACGTGCGCATCTGGGGCGGCGCCGAAAAGCAAATCCAGATTCTGTTCGATCCGGCGGCTGTTGCCGAACGGAAATTGTCTCTCACCGACGTGCGCCGGGCGGTGGCCGAGCGGAACCGCGATACGTCCGGCGGCGAAATCGAAAGCGGCAAGCGCCGCTATCTCTTACGCACCATAGGCCGGTTCGAAAAACCCGAGGACCTCGAGGAGCTGATCATTGACCGCCGTGGCGACACGATCATTCGGCTGAAGGACGTCGCCGAGGTCCGGCTTGGACATTTCGAGATCTATACGCGCGCATTTGTGAACGACCGTCCAATCATCTCCCTGTCCATCCGGCGCGAGGCCGGCTCAAATGTCATTGCCATTAAAGAGGCGGTGATGAAGGAGGTCGAGCTCATCAACCGCGAGGTTCTGGTCCCGGCCGGCTTGGAGCTCGAACGCACCGCCGACGACGTAACCTATGTTCAAGCCTCGATCCGCAATGTGTGGACCAATCTCGCCATCGGCGCGATTCTGGCGACATTGGTCATGTTCCTGTTCCTGCGCTCGATCAAGGCCACGGTGGTCGGCGTCATCGGCATCCCGGTGTGTACGATCGCGGCCTTTATTGGACTGATGCTGGCCGGCCGCACCGTGAACGTCATTTCGCTTGCCGGCGTGGCATTCGCCATCGGCATGACCCTCGATAACTCCATCGTCGTGCTTGAGAGCATCGACCTCGAACGGCGGCGCGGACTCGGGCGCTTGAAAAGCGCCATCGAAGGTGTGCGCAAAGTGTGGCCTGCCGTGCTTGCCTCGACGCTGACCACGGTCCTCGTCTTCGTGCCCATTGTGTTCATCCACGAGGAAGCGGGGCAGCTTTATTCCGATATCGCCATTGCCGTCTCTGCCTCGATCCTCGCCTCGATGATCGTCGCCATCACGGTGGTGCCCACCGCGGCGGCGCAGTTCGACCTCGCGCCCAGCCACAACAAGGCGGTCGACGCAGCCGACGGTGCCATCGTCAGGGGCGTGGGCTGGCTCATGGCCGGTCCCATTCGGCGCGCCGCCTGCATCCTGGGGGCGGTGGGAGCAAGTGCTGCGATCATTCTCTATCTGACGCCGCCTGCAGAGTATCTGCCCGAGGGCGAGGAGCCCAAGATGTTCGCGCGGCTGAACGCTCCGCCTGGTTACAACCTCGAGACCATGTCGGAGATCGGCAAAGATTTGCAGGCTTGGCTGATGCCTTTCCTGAAAGACGATCCCGCGCGCTTCCATCGCGGCGAGACGGAGGTCCCCGCGCTCAAATATTTCTTCCTTCTGATCCAGGCTGACAATCTTCGCATCATCGCCGAACCGATTGACCAAAGCGACATCGGCGAACTGATGACGGCCATTAACCGCAAATACGAGACCTATGCTGGTATGCGGGCCTTCGTGTCGCGCGGCTCGATCATCACCAGCAATGACGGGGGCACGCGCAGCATCGGTCTCGACATCTCCGGGCCCCGGCTTGAGGACATATATAAAGTGGCGTCCGATGCCTATCGCCGGGCCGGCGAAATCTTCGAAAACCCGCGAATCCAAGCCGATCCGCCGACATTGACCCTGTCGCAGCCTTTGCTCGAGGTCCGGCCGAAATGGGAGCGCGCGGCGGAACTCGGCATGACCGCGGACGATGTGGGGTTCACCGTCGCCGCGCTCACCGATGGCGCTTACGCCGGCGAATTCTTCCGCGACGATGAGAAGATCGACATCTATTTCTACAGTAAGGACGCCTTTCTCACCGAACTCGACACGCTCGACCAGATGCCGGTTCACACCCCGCAAGGCGCCATCGTGCCATTGTCGGCGGTCGCGGACATCAAGGAGACGGTGGACACGAGCACGATCCGGCGCATCGACGGCAAGCGCACGGTGACCCTCAACATAATCCCGCCTGAGAGCATCGCGCTGGAAACCGGCGTCGAAATGGTGCGCAACCAGCTCGTTGCGCCCATGCGGCGCTCGGGCGAGGTGCCGTTCGACGTGAGCATGACGATTTCCGGCGCATCGGATCAACTTGATGCCACTCGAAGTGCGCTCGGCGGCAACTATATCGTCGCGATCATTATCATCTATCTCCTGTTGGTCGCCATCTTCACCCACTGGGGCTATCCGCTGCTGATCATGACCACCATCCCGCTTGGCGTTGCTGGCGGCCTTGTAGGCCTTGCATTGATGAATTGGGTGGGAACGATCCTGCCCCAGTTCGGGCTTGCGCCGATCATCCAGCCGTTCGATCTGATCACCATGCTCGGTTTCCTCATTCTGATGGGCACGGTGGTGAACAACCCGATCCTGATCGTCGACCGGGCACTCTATAATTTATGGGAGGTCGGTCTCGACGCGCAGCAAGCGGTGATGGAAGCGGTGTCCTCGCGGTTGCGGCCGATCGCCATGTCCACGGTGACGACGATTTGCGGGCTAGCGCCGCTGGTGTTCATCCCCGGTGCCGGCACCGAGCTCTATCGCGGCGTCGGCGCGATCGTCTTGTTCGGTATTCTCGGCACGGCGATCGTTACGCTGACCTTCCTGCCCGCGCTTTCCATCGCGGTGTTCAGGCTTGCCGGCTATGCCGCCAAACCCGCAAAATCGTCCGACATGGCGCCTTCGCTCGCACCGGGCGAATAGCGCATCATCGTTCTTGGAGGTACCGTGCGAGCGGACTAAGCGCGTCGCCGTTAGGCGTTTTGCGCCTTGGTATAGGCCTCGTCAAATCCGCCAAGCGACAGAGGCAGTTTGATGGTCTTTTCGGCCAGGTTCTTGAATTCGATCACCAGCTTGCTTCCTTTGCGCAAGCTAGCCAAGAACGCGGGCGAAAGGGCCGTCTCGGCATAGCAGCCGTTGCGGTTGCAGGTCCTGAAGCGAAGACCCTGAGGGGGGTTCTCATCGACCCGGATGGTCGCCCCTGCGGAGATCAACACCCCAAGCGGCACTTGAATGTTGAGCTTTGGGTTTTGACCGGCCGCGGGCAGAAGAAAGGTCACGCGGGTCAGGAGCCGGCCGGACTTCTTCATCACGAGCGTTTGGGATAGGCGGCAATTCAAGGCCGCATCTTTTGCGCCGCTTTGGCAGTTGACGGCCCAACCGGGTCCCGATTTTCGCGGTTTCGGTTTTTCGTCCGGCTTTAGAGTGGCATTTGTCGTCTTCGGTACGGGCGCAGATGGTTTTTCAACTTCCGCCGCCTGCCAAGAGGAGCCGCCGTCAGTCGCGAGGTACCATCCGATCCCACCCGCCACGACTACGGCCGGAAGAATTACAAAAAGCAGCCATTTCCACATGCTCGCGACCCGCGCCCCCGCCGACTATCGTCTAACCGTTATCAAGCTTTAGATCTTCGCGTAGGCGTCGGAGAACCCGTTCAGAGACAACGGCACCGTGATCGACTTCTCGGCCAGATTTTTGAAACTGATCTGAATCTGCTTGCCCTTCTGCAATGCGGCCAGCATGTCCGTGGAAACAGCCATCCGCGCATAGCAGCCATTCCGGTCGCAGGTTCTCATGGTCAGCTGTGCCGGCGGCTTGTCGTCAACCTGGAGCGTGGCGCCGGCTGACAACAAAATCCCAAGCGGCAGGCGCACAATGGCTTCCGGGTCTTTCTTGTCGGCGGGGACCCGGAACGTGACATCGGCAAGCACCTGACCGTTCTGCGTGACAATGGTCTGAGAGAGGCGGCACTCCAGGCCCTTCTCGGCCGCGGCACTCTTGCAGTTGACCGCCCAACCGGGGCCTTCGCTTTGCGCAGGCGTTGCCGGTTTCGGCGCCGCAGCCGGTGCCGGCGGCTTGTCCTGCTGCGCGACCTGCTTGGTGACGTCCCCAAGCTCAGCCATTTGTTGGGCCGAGCCGGCCTGACTGTCGGCGGAAAACGGTAGATTCATTCCGGCGGCGAACAGCGCGCCAAGCAAAATGACGTAAAGGGACCGGCTATTCATGAGAGTGCCTCATTCGTTATGGGCAACTAGGATAGAGATAAGTTTTGGATAATGGCCTTCGTCGTTGACTAATGCCCTATGATCGGCCGCAAGGCAATTCCTCAGTCAGCCGATTTTTTCCTCGAACATCGCCCCAATACGGAAGGCCAAGCCCCCCCTTAGACAAGAAATGCCACCCGAAAGTGGCATCTCTTAGCCGATACGGGGATGAGACGTCTTAATATCTCCAGCTCGCTTTGGCAGAGGCGGAGTGGGATTCGAGGTCGTCGCCGAAGGCGCCGTCATAGCTCAGAGTAACGACCCCCCTGCCCGTGCCCAGGAGCGAGACGCCCGCGGAGATATTGCCGACCACGTCGTCGATCTCGCCGGTGGTCTTGAACGGAGCCACGCCCGGCGCGGCGGCAAAGCCCGCCAAAATCGGGAAGTCTGCATCGCTGTAGAAGCTCACGCCGCCGCGGACGTACGGCCGCGCCAGCACGCCATTGAAGCCCCACTGCGTGCCCAGTTCCAGGGCCGGTGTGGCAATGAACACGGTCTCGTCGGTCCCGGAGACTTTGAGAGCCGCGCCGCCGCCGCCAGTTTCCGTGAAGCCGTCCATGTCGACATAGATGACATCGAGGTCAACCTGAGGCTTGGCGTACCACTTGCCGTTGGTCATCAGATAGGCGCCGCGGAGCTGCCCGCCGACATTGGTAATGTCTTGATCCGACTTGGCGGTGGCGGCAAAGCCCGGGAAGCTGATGTGGCGTGTCGAGTCATAGCCCGTCCATCCGCCAGCGATGGTGCCGCTCGCCAGCCATGGGCCGCTGATATATTTCACCGTGCCGCCGAGATGGCCCCGATCGCCATCGCTGCTGACGCGCGGGCTGTTGGTGCTGACGTCGGTGTTCTCATAGCCGCCGGCGAGACCCACGTGCCACGGGCCATTCAAGGT